>JGI26088J50261_1000363_pt1 | contig 27289 bp, 29 predicted proteins | sample SaaInl1SG_22_DNA_FD_50261 | JGI IMG/M metagenome (IMG submission 50261)
TCTAACTTGTTCTCAAGTATCGAGATTTTCTCGAGCAACGCATCCACATTTGCAGTCTGGGGATTCTGCTCTACGGTCGCTTCCTGAGGCACCTCGGCAGGTTCAACGGCACCTGGATCAACTGATGCCACCACCGCTTGAGCGACGGGAGCAGTCGCAGCCGACAGCGCCGGCTGCGCAGATTGCGACGCAACCACTTCCACTACGGGTTGGGGCAGACGAAAATCACGTTTCGGCTCTCGCATGTGCGCGTCAAACACTTGTTTCGCCTCACTGGCTGGGGTTGCCAGCATTTGTGCAAGCGTGGGGACTTCAAGAACGCGACCCTTCTCAAGGGCGTTGACGTTACCGAACTCAAACGCCTCCGGATTTTTTTGGTAAAGCGCGAGTATTACCTGCTCCATCGAAGCGGACTCCGGCTTGACTCGCCTCGCCAGACGCCAGAGCGTAGCCCCATTGCCAACACGAAGTGTCGCGCGCTTTACAACAGGTGCAACTGGAGGTTCAGCGACGGGGATCTCAGCGACTGCGGTCGACGCCACCTCAACCGTCGGCTGTTGTTTCGAAACCGCAGGCGGCACCTCAAACAGAGTAATCGACAACGGAACCAGCTTGGCACCTTGCGGCGTGAACACCTCCACCAGTGTCGTCAGTTCAGGCTCTGGCCATGGCTTCAGGCTGCGAATTACCAACTGATTTGATGTGCCTTGCCGCTCAACGGCATACAGAAGCCGGGTGAGTCCCTCGGTCAGCTCAATCCCTTTGTCGGAAAACGCAGACTCAGGAGCTAGCATCGGAAACAGCTGAGAAGCATCGATTGAGCCCAAACCAGTGACCGGAATACGCACTTCCAACGGATCATTTTTCGACGAGACAACCACCGGCTGACCAAATTCCAACGCCCAACTGATCGGCGCCACCAGCAAAACAAGCCAAGCCCAAACTCTCATCACACTTTTTCCAATCGCGCCAACACGGCATCGCGTGCGTCATGCGCCCAAAGGGTACGCTCCAGATCCGCGCTGATCAGCAGATGCACCCAACCTGGTGAGGCGAGGCGTGCCATTACACGTATCGGCTCGTCCGCCTCAACCCGACCGCTGTCAGGCGAAAGTCCCAAACCAGCTGCATAGGGTGCATTGGCCAGGCTCAGTAACTGTTGCTCATTTGGTGTCTTGACCCAAAGGCTGGCCACCGCAGTATAAAAACTGTCCGACTGCACCCGTTCAATACAAATACGCGCCTGCGCTAATTGCGGAATCTCTTGCAACTGCTCATCCAGCTGCGCGTCATCAAGAATCCGACTATTGAACGCCAACGTGCCGCCGAAAGGCAGCTGTTCTGGATCACGTCCGTTAAACAGTTGTGTCACTTGACCAGCCAATGCATCCACGCCACCAGAGACAGCGACCACCGGCTCACGAAACACGCCGTGTAACACCTCGATGGCATCCTCGGCTATTGCGGAAAAAACTCGCTGAACCATCGACACCATAGCCAATTGCGGCCGGAACCGATCCGCATCACCGGAGTATGAGCCATCCAGGTCGAGCACCAAGTCAGCGGTGTCAAAACCCGCCTCTGAATCGAGCTCGACCAAGACGGTGCGACCCTGAAATCGGCGCGCCTCGCCAGCGGACTCCAAGGAGTCGACCAACCGGATCCTAAAATCAGCCTCAAGCGGCGACAAGCAGTCGAGGATCTCGTCGGCAAGCCCTGAGCCACCGCCTGTCAGAATCACTTCAATCACTGCGACTCTCTCAGGATATTGAGCATCCGTCGCAACGGCTCAGCCGCACCCCACAACAACTGATCACCTACAGTGAAGGCATTCAGGTACTGCGGGCCTAAATTCATCTTGCGCACACGACCAACGGGAATCTTGAGAGTCCCGGTCACGGCTGCTGGCGTCAGGTATGCGAGACTCGCCTCACGCTCATTAGCGATCAGATCGGTCCACTCCGAAGCATCAGCCAGTACCGCATTAATCTCATCCAGTGGAACGTCCTGTTTCAACTTAATCGTGAGTCCTTGGCTGTGGCAACGCATCGCGCCGATGCGAGCGCAGGTCCCGTCAATCGGAATGGGTGCATCATCAAGGCCCATGATTTTGTTGCACTCGGCATAGGCTTTCCATTCTTCACGGCTTTGACCGTTCTCAAGTTGGGTATCGATCCAGGGCAACAAACTTCCCGCCAACGCGTGCCCGAACTGTGTTTTCGGCAAACCGTCACTACGAAGTGCTGCAGTAACCTGACGATCGATATCAAGAATGGCGGATGCGGGATCATCCAATGCGCTGGCGACAGACTGCTGCAGATAACCCATTTGGCTCAACAATTCGCGCATATTGCTTGCGCCTGCGCCGCTGGCTGCTTGGTAAGTCATGGAGGTAATCCATTCAACCCAGCCTTGATTGATCAGGCTACCAACTGCCATCAGCATCAAGCTGACCGTACAGTTCGAACCGATGAAATCTTTCTGGCCTGCAGCCAGAGCACGATCGATCACATGGCGGTTCACAGGATCCAACACCAACACACTGCCCGGTTCCATTCTGATCGCTGAGGCCGCATCGATCCAATAACCGCTCCAGCCATGTGCGCGCAAGGGTTGGTACACCGCCTTTGTATAGTCCCCACCCTGACAGGTCACAATCACGTCACAAGACGCCAAGGACTCGATCTGCATCGCATCCTGCAGCAAGGGATCAGATGCCTCAGCGGGCGCTGCCTCACCCACTTGTGATGTAGAAAAAAACACTGTTTCCAAGCCGTGAAAATCGTTCTCAGCGCGCATCCGGTCCATCAAAACGGACCCCACCATGCCACGCCATCCCACTAAACCAACTCGCATATCCATTCCTTATCGCAATGCATTGACGACGGCATCGCCCATCGCCCGGCAACCGACAATCTGTTCACCAGGCTGTCCGGTCGCAATGTCCTTAGTCCGAAGGCCCTGTGCCAATACGGACTTCACGGCCTGCTCAATCGCAGCAGCCGCCTCGGGTGCCTTCAATGAGTGCGTTAACAACATTGCCACCGATAAGATCGTTGCCAACGGGTTGGCCAAATCCTGTCCGGCAATGTCTGGGGCCGAACCGTGACAGGGCTCGTAAAGTCCTTGATTCTCACTATTCATCGAGGCCGACGGCAGCATGCCAATTGAACCAGTTAGCATCGCAGCGGCATCTGAGAGAATGTCGCCGAACAGATTCCCAGTCACCATCACATCAAACTGTTTTGGGGCGCGGACCAATTGCATTGCCGCGTTATCCACATACATGTGTGACAACGTCACCTCAGGATACTCGGCACTCAGCCTTTGCATCACTTCGCGCCAGAGGACGGTCACCTCCAACACATTGGCCTTGTCCACCGAGCAAAGTCGCTTGTCGCGAGCCATCGCTGCTTCAAATGCAATTCGGCCAATCCGCTCAATTTCAGGCTCAGAATATCGGTCGGTATTGAAACCCACACGCTGTCCAGGAGGACCCTCGATGCCACGCGGCTCACCAAAATAGATGCCGCCGATCAATTCCCGCACGATTAACAAATCAAGCCCGCTGACTACCTCTGGCTTCAAAGTGGACGCATCAGCCAGCTCCGGATACAACAAAGCCGGCCTCAAGTTGGCAAATAAGTTCATCGCCGACCGAATCTTCAAAAGGCCTTTTTCCGGACGACTTGCCATCGGCAATCCATCCCACTTGGGACCACCAACAGCTCCAAGCAACACAGCATCGGCTGCCTGAGCAGCCTGCAAGGTACTCTCTGGCAAAGGCTCGCCCGTGGCGTCGATGGCGGCGCCACCGATGAGGTGCTCAGAGGTAGTTACACCTAACGAAAAAGCGGTATTCACTTTATCCAAAACGCGGCTGGCTTCGGCCATGATCTCCGGACCAATTCCGTCTCCGGCCAATAAAACAACATGTGGCATGCTCTATCCTAAGTGTTGAAACATCCAAGGCGTCACGCTGCGACGCGAGTTTTCATACGCTGCAATCGCATCGGCGTCTTGCAAAGACAATCCGATTTCATCGAGGCCATTCAATAAGCAAGTCTTCCTGAAAGGATCGATTTCAAAAGTCGCGGCAAATCCGTCTGGAGCAGACACTGTCTGGCTCGCTAAATCAATGGTCACCGTTAAGGGCGTCTCTGCTTGCGCCATGGTAAACAGATGGTCCACTTCAGCGGCAGTCAATGCCAATGGCAACAAGCCATTTTTGAAACTGTTGTTGTAGAAAATATCGGCATATGACGCAGCGATGACCGCCCGAAATCCATGCTCCATAATCGCCCAAGGCGCATGCTCTCGACTTGAACCGCACCCAAAGTTTTCCCGCGCCAACAAAATCGAGGCGTTTTTATAACGGGCGTTATTCATGACAAAATCCGGATTCAGTCGCCGGGTGGAATGATCCATTCCTGGCTCACCCGGATCCAGATAGCGCCAATCATCAAATAAATTGATACCGAAGCCCGTTCGCTTGATCGACTTCAGATATTGCTTTGGGATGATCTGGTCGGTGTCTACATTGGAGCGATCCAGAGGCATCACAACGCCAGTTTCTGAGATAAATTGCTGCATGACTTGTCCTTACATCCACTCACGTACGTCAACAAAATGCCCAGCAATTGCTGCCGCGGCCGCCATTGCCGGACTGACTAGATGGGTTCGACCTCCAGCCCCCTGCCGGCCCTCAAAGTTTCGATTCGAGGTGGATGCGCAGTGCTCTCCGGCTCCGAGCTTGTCGGCATTCATTGCCAAACACATGGAGCAACCAGGATCCCGCCATTCAAAACCGGCTTCCAAGAAGATCTGATCCAGACCCTCTGCTTCGGCTTGCGCTTTGACTAGGCCAGAGCCCGGAACCACCATTGCCTGAAGAACAGAATCGCTGACACGTTTGCCGTCGACCACCTTGGCTGCCTCTCGCAAATCCTCGATCCGCGAGTTAGTACACGAACCAATGAATACCCGATCCAACCGAATGTCGGCAATAGACTGCCCACCAGTGAGGCCCATGTATTTCAGCGCACGCTCGATTGCACCACGCGTGATCGGATCATCGACATTAACCGGATCTGGCACACGCCCACTGATACCAGTGACCATTTCCGGATTCGTGCCCCACGACACTTGCGGCTCGATCACTGTGCCGTCGACTCTGATCTCGTGATCAAATACCGCATCGGCATCACTCACCAATGTCGCCCAATACGCTGCGGCTTGATCCCAATCCGCGCCTTTCGGTGAATAGGGTCGATCTTTTACGTAGGCGATTGTCTTCTCATCGACTGCAACCAAGCCAACACGGGCACCCGCCTCAATGGCCATGTTGCAGACCGTCATCCGACCTTCCATGGATAAACTCTGTATTCCCTCGCCGGCAAACTCGATAGCGCAACCAGTACCGCCAGCGGTGCCGATCTGGCCAATAATGGCGAGGATCACGTCTTTCGCAGTGATGCCAAAACCCAACGGACCTGTCACTGTGATCCGCATATTTTTCATTTTTTTTGCGACCAAACACTGTGTCGCCAACACGTGCTCGACTTCGCTGGTTCCAATCCCATGTGCCAAGGCACCAAACGCGCCATGCGTCGCAGTGTGACTGTCGCCACACACCACTGTCATTCCTGGCAAGGTCGCGCCCTGCTCCGGCCCGATGACATGCACGATGCCGGCACGTGGATCGGCCATCTTAAATTGGGTGATTCCGAGCGCATCGCAGTTGTCGTCAAGGGTTTGTACCTGCAAACGACTGACTGGATCGGCTATCGCACCGACCCCTGCAGACTGGTTTACGGTGGGCACATTGTGGTCCACCGTCGCAAGGTTTGCGTCGAGCCGCCATGGTGTACGACCTGCTAGCGCTAAACCCTCGAACGCTTGAGGAGACGTCACTTCATGCAGTAAGTGACGATCAATGTAAATAAGCGCACTTCCATCATCTCGTTGACGCACGAGATGACTGTCCCACAACTTGTCATACAGGGTTTGACCGGCCATAACGTCTCCTTTGGAATAAGCCGGCAAGTTTAGCAGAAATCCCAGTTAACCAAAGGCTCTCATGCGAGGATTCGTAGCCTCGAGTTTGGCGTCCTTGAGGAACACCCAAGCACAAGCTGCTGCCATGGCTGTCACGATGCCGACTAGCAAAAAGGTTTGCTCACCTCCAAGCCGCGACCACAAATAGCCCGACGCAAAAGCACCAATGGATCCACCAAGACCAAATACGAGCCCACTGTACATCGCCATCCCGCGGCCAGATAACTTACCTGGGAACCAACGTCGGACAAATTCAATGCTGACCGCGTGAATCGCACCGAAGGTAAATCCATGCAANAACTGCAACGCCAAAAGCACGAGCACCGAATCGACAAACCACGCGGTACCAATCCACCTNAAACTTGCCAACACCAATGACAACACTAACAGGAGCCGTAAATCCAAACCTGCCAGAACTCTGGGCAGCGCAAAAAATAACACCACCTCTGCGAGAACTCCCAAGGCCCAAAGCTGTCCTGCCGCGAAGGCACTGTAACCATGCTCTTGTAGGTACAGTGTGAAAAAGACATTTAGTGGTCCGTGCGTCAATTGATTGGTGGCCGCAACAGCGAAAAAAATCCAAACCACAGGCGTTCGCAACCGAAGCCGCAGCGATTCCGGCGGTTGTAGGGACGCAGCTGAGGTGTTCAGTGGTGGCAGCGTCAACGACAACAGACCCGAGGCGATTAGCCCGAGCAGCATGATCCATGGCAGCCAGGCGTATGGAAATACGGAGAACCACCAGCCAGAGGCCAACATCATTGCGATGAAACCAATCGANCCCCACACCCGAATCTGCGAATAACGATGATGTGCTCCGCCTAAATACTCGAGCGTGAGTGTGTCAAATTGCGCGATGATCGCATTCCAAAACAGACCATAAGCCGCCAAAATCAGACACAGCCCGATGAAATCGAAGTCGGCCACCAAGAATCCAGATGCCACCGTGGCACCCAACATGCCGACCTGGATCACGCGCAGACGATTGGGGACCAAATCCCCCAAATAACCCCAGAAATAGGGCGCGACAATCTTCGACCCGGTCAAGACGCCCACCGCTATGCCGATTTGCTCCGCTGCGAATCCGAGCGACTGAAAGAAGGGACCAAACCACCCGACACCGAGGGCCACTACCGCAAAATAGAGCCCATAAAGCCCGCCCAAGCGTCCCGCTGGAACGGTCGCGGTCACGTCGATGCGAGGCCGGATATCACAGGCGTCGCCGACTGCACATGTCCGTTTTGTCCGCGCTGTCGCAACGCGTGATCAATCAAAACCAGCGCCACCATCGCCTCTGCGATTGGCGTTGCCCGAATCCCCACACAAGGATCATGCCGCCCCTTGGTCACCACCTCAGTGGCCTCACCGTGGCGGTTGATGCTCTGTCCTGGCGTGGTGATTGAACTGGTTGGCTTCAGCGCTAAATGGCATACCAGCGGCTGCCCGGTTGAGATACCTCCGAGCACCCCTCCGGCATGGTTAGACAAAAATCCATCCGGCGACATCTGATCGCGATGCTCGGAACCACGTCGATTGACTACCGACATCCCCTCACCGATTTCGACTCCTTTGACCGCATTAATTGACATCAACCCATGTGCAAGATCCGCATCCAACCGGTCAAACACAGGCTCACCCCAACCCGGTGGTAGCCCATCGGCCACTACCGTGATTTTGGCGCCAATCGAGTCTTCTTGCCGGCGTAACTCGGTCATGTAAGCTTCAAGCGCTTCCACTTGATCAGGATCAGGACAGAAAAACGGGTTGGTCTCCACAACATCCCAGTCCTTGATTTCGCATGTAATCGGACCAAGCTGTGTCAGGCAGCCACGTACCTGCACCCCAAAAAGATGCGCCAGAGCCTTTTTCGCGATCGCGCCTGCAGCCACTCGCATCGCGGTCTCACGTGCTGAACTTCGACCTCCACCACGGTAATCACGAATGCCAAACTTGTGCTCGTAGGTGTAGTCCGCATGTGCAGGCCGAAACACGTCTTTGATGTTGCCGTAGTCTTTCGAGCGTTGATCGGTGTTACGAATCAGCAAGGCAATCGGAGTGCCAGTGGTCATTCCCTCAAACACACCGGACAGAATCTCAACCTCATCAGCTTCTCGTCGCTGCGTTGTGTGCTTACTTTGACCTGGCTTGCGTCGATCTAAATCGACCTGCAGATCCAACTCGCTTAGCGGGATGAGTGGCGGGCATCCATCGACAATAGCGACCAAGCCCGGCCCGTGACTTTCGCCTGCCGTGGTCACTGTGAACAATTTGCCAAAGGTATTTCCGCTCATGACAATCCTTCTGAAAAAACTAAGTATAACGCGTCTAGCTCGCGCTTTGAGAGCACGCACACGCCGTGGCCGCCATGCGCAAATTCAACCCACTGCAGAGACTCGCCCAAATGCTCGGCCACGATCGCATCCAGTCGACCCCATGAGTTGCCGACTTCCAGAATCATGACGCCCGATTCACTCAACCAATCGGCCGCCTGGGAGACCAGCCTCCGCACCAAGTCCAACCCATCCTCACCGGAGGCCAGTGCCACATCCGGTTCGTGTCGGTATTCCATAGGCAAACTCGCCATATCCTCGGCGTCGACGTAGGGTGGATTGCAAATAATGACGTCAAAGGTCTCGTCAAATAGGCCATCAAAGCCATCTGATTGCATAACCTCGAGGCGTTCATTGAGCCCATGTAGCGCAACATTCTGCCGCGCCACCTCACAGGCCCCTGATTCCAGATCGGACAGCACCCCGGTGCTTTCTGGAAACGCCAAACAGGCCGTGATTCCAAGACAACCAGATCCNGTGCAAAGATCCAATAACCGCACAGGACGATCCGCAGGCGGAACGAACCAAGGTGCCAACTCCTCAGCGAGTAATTCAAAAATCGGGCTACGCGGAATAAGCACACGGCGATCAACCACGAAGGGTAATCCTGCATACCAGGCCCGCCCCACCAGATAAGGCACCGGTACGTGCTCCTCCACACGTTGCCGAATCAATTGCAGNAGTCGCGCCCTTTCCGGACCAGTGAGCCGCGCATCCAACAATCGATCATCGCCATTGGGTGGTAAATTAACGGCACCAAAAACCAGCGCAAGCGCCTCATCCCAAAGGGAGTCGGTTCCGTGTCCGAGCGTGATTGGATGCTGGCCGAATTGACTCAATGCATAGCGGAGAAAGTCGCGAAGTGTTGTCAGATCTGTCATGCCAGAAGACTAGTCAGATCCCCTGAGCGCCGCAAGCAAACTTTGAATTGTGGTGGATACACCCTATGTTATTGCGATGGGTGAAGATTCGTTCAAAGATCTAATGCAAGAAACTGGTGTGCAGCCGCTGGCACGAGAACCGCGCATCCGCTCGCGCCAAACCCTCTCCGCAGAAGCCGCGCGCGATGCCCGAGCACGTGCTGAAAATGCCGCACCGGTCGAGGTCCGTCACGGTCTCTCNACCGAAGAACCACCACCCATCGACCCACTGCGCGTGTTGGAGTACCTCGCTTATGATGCGGACCGCAGAGTACTGGGACTGCTCGATGAGGTTCCCTTTCCTGCGCAAATCGAACTCGATTTACACGGTCATACTGTGGACGAGGCCGCGCGTGCCATCGCACAGCTCTTCCAAATCATCCGTGATAAACGCCTGACCCATGTCCGCATCACCCACGGCGTCGGGCGGCACAGTAAAGACGGGCGCCCCCTATTNAAGGCTTACGTGAATCGGTGGCTCAAAGGAAATCCTGACATTGTCGCCTTTGCCAGCGCACGGCGCTCTGATGGGGGGGTTGGAGTGGTCAATGCCGTGACACAGGGCCTGTTCAACGACCGCTGGGGCCGGACTGAGCGCTAACGCTTTTTCTTCACAAAACTCATCAGACGTCGCTTGCGCTGGATTTGCCGCTCAGACAACTGATTTCTGCGACCGGCAAAGGGGTTTTCACCAGTCTTAAACTCAATTTTAATCGGGCTACCAGAGATCTTTAACACCCGTCGGTAGACGTTCTCCAAATACCGGCGATAGGACTCCGGAACACCGTCAGTTTGGTTACCGTGGATGATAATGCGCGGCGGATTCATNCCACCTTGGTGTGCGTAACGCAGTTTGATCCGTCGCCCTCGGACCAGAGGTGGCTGGTGGTCAGCCACCGCGTCCTCCAAGATGCGAGTCAGTGCATTGGTCGAGAATTTGGTGGTTGCCGCCTCATGTGCCTCTCGAATTGAGCCATACAAATCGCCAACACCAGTGCCATGCAAGGCAGAAATGAAATGAATTTTCGCCCAAGGAATGAAATTCAACCGACGGTCGAGTGCTGTACGCACTTGATCTCTGGCATCCGCTGTGAGGTGATCCCATTTGTTGACAGCAACCACCAAGGCACGACCGGACTCGATCACAGTACCCATTAAGTGCATGTCTTGCTCAACCAACCCTTCATGTGCATCGATCACAAGAATCACCACCTGAGAATCTTCGATGGCCTGTAAGGTTTTCACGATTGAGAACTTCTCAACTGTTTCGCTCACCTTTCCGCGACGACGGACACCTGCAGTATCAATCAAGGTGAATGTCTCGCCGTGGCGCTCATAGGGAATGTAAATCGAGTCACGGGTGGTGCCAGGCAGGTCAAACACCACCACTCGGTCCTCACCAAGCATTCGGTTGACCAAGGTGGACTTTCCTACGTTGGGCCGCCCCACTACGCCAATCCGAATCCCCGGCGCATCTTTGCGTTCTGTGTCTTCGGCCGCAGGGTCTTGCTCAGCCAATCCAAAGTGCTCTAGCAACCGATCCGTTAGGGCACCGACGCCACGGCCATGGGACGCTGCGATGGCTTGTGGCTCACCAAATCCAAGCGAAAAAAATTCACCGAGAACGATGTCTTCATTCTGTCCGTCAATTTTGTTGGCAATCAGCCAGATGGGCTTGTCGGTTCGCCGCAGCAAAGTGGCAACCGCCTGGTCTGAGGCAGCGAGCCCGTTGGCTGCATCCACCATAAATAACACCGCATCAGCCTCATCAATGGCGGCTCGCGATTGCTCCGCCATGGCCGCATCGATGCCCGCCTCCCCACCGGTCAATCCACCGGTGTCAATTAGCAGAAAGGGATGGCCATCGAGCAGCGCTCGACCGTATTTTCGGTCCCTGGTCAGACCGGCAAAATCAGCTACCAGCGCGTCACGACTTCGTGTCAAGCGATTGAACAGCGTCGATTTGCCAACATTTGGGCGCCCAACGAGCGCAATGACCGGTGCTTTCAACGTGTCACGCCGACCAATGTCAATCGCCCGTCTGCCAGCTGGACCAAAAGGCCCTCAGCAGCTGCGACCGGCGCAATTAAGCCTTTCGCAGATCCCGTATCGACTCGCCCGACAACTCGTCCATCCGCCGGATCGAGAAGATGTAATTCACCCTCCAGATCGACCACAGCGATGGCATTAGCAAACGCAGTGGGCGCACTGAGTTCACGGTATTGTAGATCGGTATTGCTCCATACAGACTCGCCGCTTTGGGCGCTGTAGGCGGCCACTGTTCCATCGGTTTCCACAACGGTCACGAGATTGAAGGCCAAAAGTGCTCCCGGATAGGCATCCGCGTCTATGCTCCAGACGATTTGCCCTGATCGCGCATCCAACACACTGACCTGTCCGTTGCGGGTGGCGGTCGCGATCAAGTTATTCTGCACCGAGGGCGCACCCTTAGAGTCAACAATGCGCTCAAGTGGGCTGCGACCACGTGACACAGCAACCTGGCGTTCCCAAATGATACGCCCGGAATTGGCTTGGTAAGTTACCAGTCGACCGGACTCCCAAAGCACGAACAGCGCTCCATTACTCAAGGTCATCGGCGCACCACCCCGAATGCCGATCCCTGATTCCTGGGTCTCTTCGAGCCAGTTCAGTGCTCCACTTCGTGCGTCAAACGCCATCAACCGACCGATTTGTGTTTTCACGTAAACCTGGTCCTGATCCGCCTCGGGAGGCGTGGTAGACACACTGGGTAATTGCACTTCAAACACTAAGGAGCCGTCCGCCAGTGATAAGGCCAGCAGCGCCCCATCCGCAGTGGTCACAAAGACTGTATCGGCGTTTACAGCCACACCGCCAACGATGTCTCGGTCCAAATCGTTTGACCACAACTCATCCAAGTCAGAAACATCCAGCAGGCTGACTTCACCATCCGCCGAAGCCACTGCGATACCCGCAGCCGAAACCTGTGGGCGCAGTCCGGTGACATCCTCACCACCAAGTGATTCAGAGGCGATACGCGACAGCTCAATCGCCGGATCCAGTCGCTCCAATTTTCGTGGCTTTGGCTTTTCAGGAGCGTTCGAACAGGCCGCCACCCAACTCATTGCTACCAACAACACCAAAGTACGCATCATGAGTCCTTCGGCAAAGCCGACAATTTCAAATCCACGACGGCTGTATTCAAGCCTGACGCACGCAGTAAATCGCGCGCTTGCTGCAATGAAGCTCGTGCATCGGGCAAGGCTCCCTGTTGCGTTAGGATATCGCCCTCAAGCTCAGCTGCCGATGCCGCCACACTGGGATCCGTTATCGCCCGTACGCGCTGCAATGCGGCATCGACTTGATCCAGCTGCAATTCGAGACGCGCCAGTCGAAGTGCCATAACCGCCTTGAGTTCTGCAGTTTCGACATTTGCCAACGCGTAGGTCAGTTGACTCACCGCAAGATCGTAATCGCCTTTTTCAACAGCTTGCGCGGCCAGAATTGCAGCTCCCAATGCAGCGTACTGCGTGCCGGCGTGACCCTGCTGCAACCCCTCCGCGAGCGACAAGGTATTGGCATAGTCTGCGTCGTTTGCTGGATCTGCGAAGTTCAGTGCTGACAACTCAATCAATCGCTGATAACGATTGGCGGCGTCCGCCAACGTTTCAATCTGCACATCCTGCCATTTTTGATAACCGAGTACCGAGGCAATGCCCGCGGCTACAGCCACAAGCAAACCGGCTCCATTCTTCCGTAGCCAGCCTTTGAGCGCTTCCGCCTGCTCTTCATCGGATCGCAAATAATCCATGCCTAACCCTTTTCACCTTGTAATCGTTGCACGACGTCTGCGTGCGTCAAAATTTCCTGATCTCCGCCCCGCAGCGGCTTAAACACCACGGTTTCCTGACTTAGTTCAGTTTCACCAATAATCAAGCCGACTTGCGCACCACACTTGTCTGCACGCTTTAGCTGACTTTTCAAGCTGCCATCGCCGATGTGGGTCATTACCCGCAGCCCAGAGCATTCCGAGCGCAAACGACGAGCCAGAGCACGCACCGTTGGCACGGCAGCTGTGACTTGCGGCATCAAATACACATCGGCTTGGGTCGACACTGTATCGGGTATCACGCCTAAGGTCTGCATCAAGAGCACAACGCGCTCAATCCCGAGCGCAAACCCAACGCCTGGCGTGGGCTTGCCACCGAGGTGCTCCACCAATCCATCGTAACGCCCACCTCCGCAGATGGTTCCTTGTGCGCCTAACGCCTCAGTCACCCACTCGAACACGGTGCGACCGTAATAATCAAGCCCTCGAACCAAGCGCGGGTTGATGGTGTATGTGACACCAGCAGCATCCAGATGCGCTCTGAGTGCATCAAAATGCATGCGGTCCTCGACCGTGAGGTAGTCAAGCAGATTCGGCGCGTCCGCCAACACGGACTGCGTCCCAGGATCTTTGGAATCAAGAACCCGTAACGGACTACGTTGTAAACGCGCCTGACTGTCAGGATCCAGTGCATTTTGGTGTGTAGTTAAGTAAGCCACCAAAGCATCCCTGTAGCGGATTCTCGCCTCGCTCGATCCAATGGTATTCAACTGCAAGGTCACATGCTCCCGAATACCAAGCTCAGACCACAACAAGTCAGTCAGCTCGATCAACTCCGCATCCATGGCGGCGTCAGCAAATCCAAAACACTCCACGCCGATTTGATGAAACTGCCGATACCGTCCTTTCTGTGGACGCTCATAACGAAAAGCCGGCCCCTGATACCAGAGCCTTTGAGTTTGGTTATGCAACAACCCGTGTTCAATCGCGGCACGTACAACGCCTGCGGTTAGTTCAGGCCGCAGGGTAAGGCTGTCGCCCGAGCGATCCTCGAAGCTGTACATTTCTTTTTCAACAATGTCGGTCACGTCACCGACCGCGCGCGCGAAGAGTCGGGTTTCTTCAACAATGGGTGTGCGAATTTGCGTCAGCCCATATGCCGCAAAGAGGCGTGCCGCAACACGCTCGAGATAAAGCCACGCCCCTGCCTGCTCGGGCAAGATATCCGGCATGCCGCGGATGGATTGAATGGTCATCAGTGGGTTTCCGTCGAGGCCGCGATCAGTTGGGTTCGTTCATGTTCTTTTTCATCCGCTTTTTGACGAATCATCGACTCCAGCGCATCAATGAAATCAGCACCCGGTAATCGTGCCGCAGGCTTGCCATCAATAAACAACGCCAAACTCTCGGGATTACCGCCAGTGAATCCAAGATCTGCTTCACGAGCCTCTCCCGGTCCATTCACAACGCAACCAATAACCGCCACATTGAGTGGTGTTTTTACATCTTCAAGGCGCGCTTCCAACTGGTTCATCGTACCGATCACATCGAATGTCTGTCTTGAACAACTCGGGCAGGCGATGAAGTTGATTCCTCGCGTACGCAACCGAAGCGCACGGAGCAGATCAAATCCGACCTTCACTTCTTCCACAGGATCCGCTGCCAACGACACACGCAGTGTGTCGCCGATTCCGTCCATCAACAGCATGCCGAGCCCGGCCGCAGATTTCACAGCGCCACTGCGAAAACCACCCGCTTCGGTAATGCCCAGATGCAAAGGTTGCTCAATCTGATCAGCAATCAATCGGTAAGCAGCCACCGTCATAAAAATCTCGCTGGCTTTGAGGCTGACTTTGAACTCCTGAAAATCCAAGCGATCTAAGATATCGATGTGGCGCATGGCAGATTCAACCAAGGCAGCCGGCGTCGGCTCCCCGTACTTTTTTTGTAAGTCTTTCTCAAGCGAGCCCGCATTAACTCCGATCCGAATCGGCACCCCACGGTCGCGGCAGGCAGCCACGACTGAGCGGACTCGGTCTTCACGACCGATGTTTCCCGGATTTATCCGCAAACAGTCCACACCAAGATCAATCACTTTAAGGGCAATTTTATGGTCGAAATGAATATCGGCAACCAACGGCGTATCAACCTGCTGCCGAATCATGCCAAACGCATCAGCAGCCTCCATTGATGGAACAGAGATTCGCACAATGTCTGCGCCGGCGTCAGCAAGTGCTCGCACTTGCTGCACTGTGGCAGCCACATCAGTGGTCTCTGTATTGGTCATGGACTGCACAGAAATCGGTGCATCACCACCGACCTTCACGGTGCCAACTGAAATCTGTCGCGAACGCCGTCTTACAATAGGAGATTCAATCAATTGCGCGGGGCTCCCAGTGTCACTCGCGCCACATTCTGAAAAGCTCTGTTCGATAAATCCAGAGTTTCGCCATTGAACACCACAGAACTGGCATCCACCGCACCGACCAATACCTCGATGGGACCCCAAGTGTCGAGCGACACTTCCCGATCAGCGCGCATCAGATCAGCGAGGATAAGACGACCCTGCGCATCACGGACTTCAACCCATGACTCACCCGTGAAACGCATTTGCAAACGTCCCGGTGCACCCAATTGCTCCTGTTCACGGATCGATCCGGTGACCGTCTCGGACAATACCCGTAGACCGGCATCCTGATCGCGGTTATCCACACGCGCTTCCGCTGGCTCCGGCGCTGCAGGCTGAAGATTCTCAGCTTCGGCTAACACTCGACTCGCTCTTGGTTGACGAGGCGAAGGAGCATTGTCTTCGATCACAGGAGCAGACACAGCAGGAGGCTCAGGTAAGGTAACAGTTTGTACCGGAGGGCTGACTGGCGGCTTTGGCGCCACCTGTGCGGGTACAGGGGTCGGAGGTTTTGGTGGCGCAGGCGGCGGCGTTGGCGCTGCCACTTCAGGTGCCTCCGGGACTTGCGCTTCGGCAACCGGAGTCTCTACCGCTGGAACCTCAGCGACTGGCTCTTCGACGGGCGTCGCAGGTATCGCGTCTGCAGTCGAATTGGCATCCGTTGCTGGAGTATTCAAACCCTCAGAGTCGGTCGCAATCTCAGACTCAACAACCTGAGCTGATTCAGAAATCGCGGTCTCGGCATCTGACTGGATCAATCCACCCACCACTTCACCGCCAGGCAAGGTACCTTCTGGCTGAGACTCTACAGAGAGTGAATTCGGGATGGGCGGCTCGACTGCCACTGGCGTTGTCTGACTGCTGTCCTGCACGGAAATGTAGGTCCCGGTTGCCAACAACACCACGAGAATACCGCCTCCGATTGCTCCGACGGTACGCGAACTAACTCTTGTCCCNGCTTTCGTTGTGTGGGAATCGAAACCTCGGGCTGAGTGCTCTGGGTGACCCTCTCCTGCCCGCTCACGTTTCCATGCGTCGAACGGCTCAAGAATCTCAGTCTCATCCACACCGAGTTTTTTCGCATAGAGCTTCAAGTATCCGCGGACGAAACTGAGTCCAGCCAGATCGTCATAGGAATCAGACTCAATCCCTCGAATGACTTGCTTCGTCAGATTAGAGATGGCAGCCATCTCTTCAACTGTTAAGCCCTTGGCCTCGCGCGCTTGCTTTAACGCAGCACCCGGTAAAACGATCTGTGTACTTGTAGTGTTCAAGTTTTCAGTAGACATGGAGCAGCTCTCGTGACACACGCAAACTATACATGAGTTCGATCAACTGCCAAACCGTGGCTTAAGAATTGCTAAACGCGCCCTCAGCGCACGAATCTCAGGGCCTACAACTTCGAGCATCGGATGTGTCGGGTGCTGCTCTTCGACGGTCGCATACAGCGCAAGTGCCTCAGCATATCGACCTCGGGCAATCTGCACCCGAATCATCTGCAGTGTCACCGGAATCGAATCATGCATGCGCGATACCTTCTGCAAATCCACCTCAGCGGCGGCCCAGTCCCCCAAACGATGCGCTGCTTCCGCGCGAAGCAACAACACATCGACACGGGCGGCATAGAGAACATCATCAGCAGCTCGATCAAGCACCTCGCGTGCTAACTCGGCATCCCCCCGGGCTAAAATAAATTCACCATAATGGTGCGCGGCCCGAGAAGACTTCTTCCAAATTGATTGGTATTGCGCAGCAGCCTCCTGATCATCGCCTTGCACAGCCAGCAAATCCGCCAGTGCCAGCTTGGGTTCAACCGCGTGAGGCGCGAGCTCTGTAGCGCGCACAATCAACGGCAACGCCTGCGATAGCCGTCCTGCTTCGCGATGCACGACAGCGAGCTCAAGTAATGGCGCAATGGCCGTAGCTGCTTCGCGTTGGGCTTGCCCAGAAACCATTTGGCAACCGCCAAGGACCAACGCAAGTATGCATACGCGCCCAGCGCGCGCCCATGTGGTCAACCGAGACTCTCGGTGGCCATTGTGACGTCCGTGACCGGGATGTAGCGACTCGAACGCTTTGTTCGATCATCCACTTGTCCCGCTAACTGCCCGCAGGCCGCATCGATATCATCACCACGGGTTTTTCGCACGGTAACAACGTGTCCGTCATTCAGCAGTATCCGCTGAAACGCATAAATTCGATTCCGTGAGCTGACCTCATACTGAGTGCCGGGAAAAGGATTGAATGGAATCAAATTGATCTTACAGCGGACCGTCTTGGCTAAAGCCGAGAGCTCGTGCGCTAGTGCGTCGGAATCGTTAATGCCTTTCAGCATGGTGTACTCGAACGTCACCGAGCGACTTTCACTCAGGCGATCTAAGTAACTCCGGATACTGGCAAATAGCACCGCCAGCGGATATTTCCGGTTAATTGGTACCAGCGTGTCTCGAAGCGCGTCATTTGGCGCGTGCAACGACACTGCCAATGCAACGTCAGTAACCTCGCCCAAACGATTCAATGCAGGTACAACACCCGAAGTCGACAGAGTCACCCGACGTTTGGACAAGCCATACGCCTGATCCTCCATCATCAAGTGCATTGCGTCGACGACTGGCTCAAAGTTCAGCAGTGGCTCACCCATGCCCATCATCACAACATTTGTGACGGCACGTTTTTGACTGTCTTTGATTGGCAAACCGAAGGATTTAGCCGCTAAAAATACCTGCCCAATGATCTCGGCTGCTGTGAGGTTTTTGTTGAATCCCTGCTTGCCAGTTGCGCAAAACGAGCAATCCAAAGAGCAGCCAACCTGTGAAGACACACACAAGGTGCCGCGGTCACCGTCAGGAATGAACACAGTCTCGACACTGGAGCCGCCATCGACCTGCATTAGCCACTTACGTGTTCCATCGGCTGAGTCGCCCTGAAAGGTGATGGTTGGCGGACGAATCTCCGCCTCCAACTTTAACTTTTCGCGCAATGGTTTCGCCAGATTCAACATCTGATCAAAGTCAGTCACCCCTTGCTGGTGAATCCATTTGACGACCTGCGCTGCGCGGAATTTCTTTTCGCCAATGCCAACAAAATACTCCTCGAGCTTCGGTAGGGTCAGCCCGAGGAGATTCACTTTGTGCATCGGCACATCACTCATGAGCGTGGGCAAATCTCACTGGCGTCAAAGAAATACGCCACTTCGCGAGCCGCACTGTCCGCGCTGTCTGAACCATGAACCGCATTGGCATCGATGCTCTCTGCAAAATCCGCCCGGATGGTTCCAGGGGCTGCTTCTTTCGGGTTCGTGGCGCCCATCAACTCACGATTTTTTGCGATCGCATTGTCGCCCTCCAAAACCTGAACAACTACAGGACCAGAGGTCATAAAGCCCACCAGATCAGCATAGAAGGGACGCTCTTTGTGCTCGGCATAAAATCCGCCAGCCATGTCATCAGACAGGTGCAGCATTTTCATCGCCACCACACGCAACCCAGCGCTCTCGAAACGGCTGACAATTTGTCCGACCGCGTTTTTGGCAACGGCATCGGGTTTGATAATAGATAAGGTACGTTCAACTGCCACAATGGCTCTCCTGTATAAAAAATTCAGTTCGTGTGATCCGAAGGCGGCGGATTATAGGGGAACAGCGGCACCCACCGCAAAACTCTCGCCACATCCGCACTCGCTGACCACATTCGGATTCATAAATCGCAATGCGCGATTGACCCCTTCAACACGCAAATCAATTTCGGTGCCTGCAAGTAGTGGCTGCGACAGCGGGTCAACGACCACAGGTAATCCATCGAAATCAAGCTGCAAATCTTGTTCGGTGGCACTGACCGCATAATCGACGACATAGGCATATCCAGAGCATCCTGAGGTTTTTACACCGAGCCTTACAGCTGTCGCATCGGTGTTACGTGCCAATGCCTTTTTCAAATGCGCAATCGCATCCGGAGTCAAATTAAGGTTCATGATGTTGTCTCCCGTAGTCCACGTACGGCACGCGCGAAGCATGCCATGAGATCTGCCACAGCGTCAGCCGATGTCATGCGGCCCAAACTGATTCGGATAGAGGATAGGCCTTCTTGTCGCGAAAGTCCCATGGACTGAAGAACATGAGATGGCTCGAGGGTGGCTGAGTTGCACGCACTTCCGGTCGATACCGCGATTTCAGGCATTGCAGCCATCAATGGCTCCGCATCCACACCGTCGACAGTGACGTTGAGGATGTGTGGAACACAGTGTTGCCCGTTGACGCGAATCCCACCGAGCGCAGTGAAGCTGTCCACAATCTGCTGTCGGTAGCCGGCCAAGCGCGCGTTTTCACCATCAGCCTCAGCCGCAGCGATCCGATATGCCTCGGCCAAACCAACTATTTGATGTGTCGGCAAGGTGCCTGAGCGCATGCCGCGCTCATGCTGGCCGCCATGTTGTTGTTCGGCAACCTGCACCTCTGGGCTTCGCCGCACATACAGCGCGCCAACACCCTTTGGCCCGTGTGTTTTATGCGCTGAAAATGATGCCAAATCAAGGCCTAAGCTCTTCATATCAACCGCGCACTTACCTACGGCTTGTGCCAAGTCACTGTGCACCAATGCTCCACGCGATTTAGCCAGTGCGCTGACTCGAGCAAGGTCCTGAATCACACCCGTCTCGTTATTCACCAGCATAATTGAGACCAACAAGGTGTCATCAGTCACCGCCTCACTCAGTGCATGCCAATCGATCAACCCATCAGCCATCGGGCGTAAAATCACCACGTCAGCCTCAGAAGGCAGATGCTGGCAGGTGTCGAGTACCGCTTTATGCTCGGATGCGAGCGTCACAATACGGCGACGGCCTGTTGCGGTATTTAGCGCATCAAATGCACCACGAATCGCCAGGTTATCTGATTCTGTTGCACCACTGGTGAACACCAATTCACGCGGATCAGCGCCGACCACCTCGGCGACCGTTTCTCGCGCCCACTCAACCTCTTCGGATGCCTGCCAACCAAAGCCGTGCGTGGTTGATGCCGGATTACCAAAGTGTCCATCGGCTGTGAGACACGCAGCCATGCGCTCGGCAACGCGAGGGTCAACCGGTGTTGTAGAAGCGTTATCGAAATACCACGATTTCATCGCTTTGGAGCCTCATCCCCTGCGGTCACATCGACATCACCCATCAGTGCTTTTTCATCAAGCGATGGCAGTCCCTCGTCACAATATTTGGGATTCACCTCGCACAAATGTTCGCCCATGACCTGCATCTTTGCGTCGACACGATGTAGCTGATCCAAAATCGCATGAATCGAGCGCGCAATCGGATCGGGCATGTCGTCACCCAAGGCGTAGAGATCAAATCCAGCCTTCTCATGCATGTCACGACGACGCTTTTCCACCTCAAACTCGGGATCGGCATGATCTTTCTTTACAAATCGAGCGGGGATTCCCATTGCGGTCGCGCCAGGCGGCACTGCGCGGGTAACAACGGCGTTAGAGCCAATACGGGCGCCCTCGCCCACCTCAATCGGGCCCAATACCTTTGCACCTGCACCCACGACAACATGATTTTTCAGCGTCGGGTGGCGCTTGCCCGGATTCCAGGTAGTGCCGCCGAGAGTCACCCCATGATACAGAGTGCAGTCATCGCCGATTTCTGCAGTCTCTCCAATCACCACGCCCATGCCGTGGTCAATGAAAAAACGGCGACCAATACGGGCCCCTGGATGAATCTCGATCCCAGTGAGGAAACGGCCAGTCTGTGCCAAAAAACGCGCCAGCCATTTCAATCCGAGATTCCATAACGCATGCGAACCACGATGCATCCAGATGGCATGAAGTCCCGGACTCGTGGTCACCACTTCAAACCAGTTTCTGGCCGCAGGATCACGATCGAATACCGCGCGCACGTCCTCTCGCATGCCCTTAAACATCAGTCTCTCCCTGTTGAGGCAACCCATAATTATCCTGAGTTTCCCTTTCATTGGTGGGGGGTTGCATCTTTTCAATGCTGCGCAAGATCCCACGCAGAATATTGATCTCGACACGATCGACTCGCGCACGATTGAATAAGCGACGCAACCGCACCATGCCCAGCATTGGATTTTTCGGGTCGAGGAATCCACTGTGGTGCGTGGCACGCTCGAAGTGCTCCATCAGACCATCTACCTCCGCCGCTGTCGCTGGCGGCTCATCCCATGACTGACAGCCCAATCGCTCCAAATCGTAGGTAGGCGGCCAAGCGTCACGATTCTCAATGCCTGTGCGGCCTTGATGGGCGAGAAACGCAAGCCGTAGTTCATACGACATCACTTGCACAGCCGACGCCAAATTGAGACTCGAGTATTCAGGGTTTGCTGGAATTTCAATGTGATAATGGCACTGCGCCAATTGCTCATTCAGAAGACCACACTCCTCTCGTCCATAGCAAATGGCAACAGGACCCTTCAATGCTTCTTCGATCAGTACGGGCGCTATTTCGCGTGGCGTCACATGGGGATAGGACAGCGAGCGCAAACGCGCTGAGGTGCCCACCACCAAGCGGCAATCCGCGATCGCGGCGGCAAAATCTTCGTAATGACTCGCGGTATTTAACACATCGAGTGCGCCCGACGCGCGCGCCGATGCAATGGGCGACGGGAATTCATCGGGTGTCACCAACCTGAGACTCGACAGCCCCATGGTTTTCAGTGACCGCGCAACTGCGCCGATATTTCCAGGATGCGATGGCGAAGCCAAAATACTGATCAATTGTGCCGGCAGGCTATCGGGAAGATCGTTCAAACTGGTATCCTTTTCGGTTTCTGGTCGAGATTATATCGATGCATCCATCCAATACACTCTTAACGCCATTGTTACACAAGCACGCCGAACGACTTTTACGGGCCCAAATTGAGGCTCAGGCAAAAGAACTGCGGCCAGAAGATCGTCAACGCTTTTTAGCAAAACAGTTCGATGCGTTCGTCGAGGTATTNGGAGAAAAACTCGAGGGATCATACAAGGATGCGCCTCTCCTGACACACTGGGATACTGCAACCCTGAAGTCTCACGTGAAAAGCTGGGTGGTCTTTCTTGCCGGCGAAGCGAATTACACCCTNGGAATTTCAGACTTCTCACTCGGCGCCATGCTCGTTGAGTTAGGTCGGCCGGTGACCTTCACTGCAGTCTCGCCCGCAACTCAAAATGAGATTCATGGCCATCATAANGAAGGCGTATTCGTTAACGGCTACCGCGTTCGCAGGACACTGACGAAAATTGAGTCGAAGCTTTGCGTGGTTCTCGGGCCAGAGCGCTACAGTGGTTCAGACATCGAACCCTTTGAGTTTGTACGCCAAAGCGGCAACGAGATCGAGGACATGCTGCTTGTCCTTGGAGGGCGTGCGCAGAAAAGTTTCGGTGAGCCGGGTGATCAAACACTTAAAACACTGATCACCCATTTCCTAACGCCGTAGCGGCTACTCAAACTCCATCCGCTCAAACACGCGGCCTGCATTGCGCGCCGCGAGCTCATCAAAAGTATGCCAGTGCTTAAATGGCGTCTGATCGATCTTGTAAGCATCATCCAGGGAACCACCGGCATCTAGAATCTCCTGGACCTTGCCACGCAGGTACAACAAGTAATCCTTGGTGCCCGCGGTAATGGCCGTGATGTCTGTTGGCCCACCGTGACCGGGAATGATGATCATGTCGCCTGTTTCCTCGGCGAAGAGCTCAAAACTCTCGAGCCAGGCCGCTGTGTCTGTGTCATCAAAAATGGGCGGCATTCGGATATGGAAGGCCATATCACCTGCAATCGCAACATTTTCTGAGGGGACCAGCACAGTCACATCACCAGGGGAGTGCGCACCACCGTATACCTTCGCCAACACCACGACATTACCCAGATCAAGCGGATAACTTTCTTCAAACGTCTCGTCAAAACTGACCAGATCAGTGTCCTCAGCGAAGGTCTGCGCATAGCGCTTCATATTGGTCAGTGACCCAAAGCCCTTTTTTTCAATTTCATGCTGCGCATCCACATGCCCGATCAACAGCGCACCCTGCGACTTCCAGTAGTGATTCCCCAAATAGGCATGCCCTTGGCCGTTCTCACTGATCACGTATTTCACTGGGAGGTCAGTCAATTGACGAATCTCAGCGTGTAGTGCCCGCGCAAGTGCGTTGTTTGACCCACCATTCACCACAAGCACGGCCTCATCACCAATGACAAAACTCAGATTATTGTTATGGCCTGCATTCTGAAAAGTCGGTGGTTGCGTCGCGCCAATAGCACTGTAAACCCGCGCACTCACCTGGATTGGATAATCGTATAAAGCACTGTCAGGCGCCTTATCCAACGGGCCATAGTCCCCTCGTTCCAGCGGCGTCTGCTCGGCCGACCAACTGGGCGTCGCCGCCATCCATAGCGCCATCACTGCGATACCTAAACGCATCTCCACTCCTTGCTTGGTTATTTTGTTCTAAGGTTATAACCAAACAGATTAACGTGGTTTTTGCGCATTTCCAAACAGGTTTTCCCGCTCTGCGTCGGTAGGTGGCCGACTGGGACGCAGCCCCTCTCCGACCGCATAGGCGCGTTGTGTTGCCTCGCGTGCGCCAATTCGATCGAACCATGCTTTAACGTTGGGAAACTGTGCGAAATCGATTTTNTGCCACTCGTAGCGTGCAACCCAGGGATAACACGCCATATCGGCAATCGAATACTGATCGGTAATGAATTCACGATCCACNAGGACACCATTTAAAACCCCATACAAACGAGCTGTCTCTTTGGTGTATCGCTCTTGCGCATAAGGAATGGGTTCCGGCGCGTATTTGTTGAAGTGGTGATTCTGTCCAGCCATCGGACCCAAACCACCCATTTGCCACATCAGCCATTGCATCACGGCATACCGTTCACGCAACTCGGTGGGATAAAAGCGACCTGTTTTCTCAGCCAGATACAGTAATATTGCGCCAGACTCGAATATTTGCACCGGCGCACCGCCGTCTAGCGGGGCATGATCGACAATCGCCGGCATCCGATTGTTCGGCGATATTTTCAAGAATTCCGGTTTAAATTGGTCACCTGCGCCGATGTTCACNGGGTGGATGGTGTAAGGCAAACCACACTCTTCAAGCATCATGGTGATTTTATGGCCGTTGGGTGTTGGCCAATAATATAGATCAATCATTGTATACTCCTCAGTTTGCCTCACTGTGGCTTGCACCACAGGCAAAAACAAGAGCCAAAACCAAAGAGCACCTAAGATATGTTGCGTCAAACACTCCAACAACTCGCCGANCGTGCGCTCGCGCTTCTACCGGAACCGGAATCACCGATTAACTGGGATGCCACGCTGGTGGCCCGATGGCATCGCGATGGATCTCAACCCGGACAATTGCGTGCAGTGACCCCAAGGCTGGATCAAACCTTCGGCGATCTAATTGGTGTCGAACGCCAAACGGATGCATTTTGTGCGAACCTCGAGTTATTCCTGCGAGGCCTGCCCGCCAACGCCACGCTTTTGTGGGGCGCACGCGGCACCGGAAAGTCCTCGATGGTCCGTGCTGCCTTAGAGAAATATCACACCTCTGGGTTACGCATCGTCGAAGTAGACAAAACGCACTTAAGCGATCTGCCGGCAATCGTAGATCGCATTCGGCGGACTGCGTTTCATTTCTTAATTTACTGTGACGACCTGACATTTGAAGACGGCGAACGAGCCTACGCCGGCCTGAAGACAGTGCTTGATGGGACCCTCGAAGAATTCGGCAGCAATGTCTTGGTCGTTTGCACGAGCAACCGGCGCCACCTTGTGGCCGAGCCGGTGTCTGAGAATCTCGAGGTCAAAGCAGTGAATGGGGAAATTCATCAGGGCGATGCCATTGAGGAGCGTATCTCGCTGTCTGATAGGTTTGGCCTGTGGTTATCTTTTTATCAATACCCACAGGCAACCTACCTGGCCATTGTGAAACATTGGTATGGCGAACTGGGAAAGACCCTTGATCTCCCCCCATTTGACGATGCCATGGCGGTCGAGGCCAATCGATTTGCTATAGCCCGGGGTGGCCGAGGTGGGCGTGTGGCTCGCCAGTTTGTGATCGACTGGATGGCCAAACACTTACAAACCGAGAACTGACATAGCCTGACTTGACCTCACCCCTATCTGCGGATCATTGGCATCTAACAAGGAGAGGCGAGTCATCATGAGAGGACTGCTGATACAAACCAACAATCACGTTGACCTGATACAGGATGCCAACGTAGTACTTGGGTCAGTTTGTCCAGCCATGGCTGAGCTGATAAACGGCGTTAACGGCCTGAGCAAGGCCGCGCTCTGAGCGCCTAACACAAAACGTGGACGGCACTTGCCGTGGGTTTTAACCAACACTGCTCTGCCTGCATCGGGTTTGGCATCAAAGTACTGATCGACATGGGCGTGACCCGACGAGCAATTGAAAAAGCGCTGGCTGTTGATCTGTCTCTAGACGGTGACACGTCACTGATCTAGGCAGCCGAAGCATTAATGACCTTTGAAAAGCTCAAACAACGAAAATCCTCAGTCTTGACCTACGTCAAAGACTGCTTTGTCAAAAGCGATCAGACTTAGATCCTTGCCCTGGATGATCCTTATGGATACTCCATATTAGGGGGATCAGCGATCCCCCTTTTTTTCGGGCGCAAAAAACGCCTCAGACGCCCGTCAAGATCTGATAGAGCGTATCCTTCAAATGCACTCTTTGTTTTTTAAGATCTTCTTCAACAACTGTCGTTGCTGGCGTTACTTCATCCTCTATATTTTCAATCTGTTTCGACAAGTCTGTGTATTNCTCATGCAAACGGCGAAAGTGGGCATCGTCCAGTTTCAATCGGTGAATCTCAGCTTTGAGCTCAGGAAACTCATGTGACAGGCAATGGTGATCGTTGGTTTGCATGATCGACTCCTCGTGATCGGGGCNACAGTGTGGCAGATACCACCCGACAATGCGTTGAGTTGCATCAAGCCCTCTCAATTTTTTGCGGCAATAAAACGACGTATCGCTGTAGTTTTACTTAACGTCTCGATTGATCCTGCATCAACAGTTGCGTGAGTACGCGATCGAATGTCTGGGCGAAAGCTTGAGTGTGTTTGGTACCAAACGGCTCCGCGCCTCCACTTTGAAATCCCATGGCGCGCATCTCCTCTGCGCGATTTCTGCGCACAAGATGTCCGTGCATATTATCCGGCGTGTAAAGTGTTCCCCGTGGATTGATCGCCACGCACTGGCGCTGAACAATTTCAGACGCCAAAGGGATGTCTTGAGTAATCACAAGGTCTCCTGGCGAAACCAGTTGCATAATCTCTGCGTCGGCGACATCAAAGCCTTTCGCGACCAGCTTGACTGAAACAAAAGCGGACGGCGGCACGGAAATCCAGTGATTTGCGAGGAACACGGCCATGACTTCGCGCCGATCGGCCGCCTTGCACACGATGTTCTTCACTGGCACAGGGCAGGCATCGGCATCAACCCATACACGCACATCATGTCCTCCACGTGACCCCAACCACTTGCTGCAAAGTCGCAAACGCCAATGCGCCCGCCTCAAGAACCCTAAACAGCAGTAAAGGATACCAAGAAAGCGTGATGCAAAATCATGTTGTAGATACAGATTGGTGCGGTCAGCAGTCTCACTAGTAGGAGAGCTAACCACCTCCCTTGCCTCAGTCGGCTCGTCGGGAGTCTCAATAAGTGGCACTCCATGGTTAGGCGCACCCCTAAACCAAGACCCACCCTCAAATCGAACAGCTATTCACGGATTTGCAAAA
>JGI26088J50261_1000367_pt1 | contig 27207 bp, 12 predicted proteins | sample SaaInl1SG_22_DNA_FD_50261 | JGI IMG/M metagenome (IMG submission 50261)
TACCCCCTTCTTCACCAGGAAACCAAGCATTTATAATGGCCGCACATCTGCCTTCTAATTTATCTATTACTTGTTGTCTTCCGCCAAACAAAACTAAAACTACCGGTTTCCCTATAGCTAATAATGCTTCAACGAAAGCTTCTTGTTCACCGGGTAAACCTATACCATTTCGCCATCGACCTTCACCGTTTAAAGAAATATTTTCGCCTACAGCTGCGATAATTACATCGCTCTCTTTGGCTATTTTAATAGCGTTTTGAATATCAGGTTGAGGCAATCCTTTAACAGTTAAAAGTTTTAATCTGCCAATTCTATCATCTCCAAAACCATCTTTATTAATTTTAGCTTCTAAGGGTTCGCTCCAATCACAACCTCGTTCATGCTCTATTTGAACTGATTTACCCAGAGCGTTTGATAAACCTTCTTTTAACGTAATTAATTTTGGATTTAAAGGGTCGTATTCTGCGCTCTTCCAAAAAGCTCGCATTGCTTGATAGGTATAATCTCCTAGCAAACCTTGTGTTGTAGCGGCATTAGGCCCTACTAATGCGATTTTTTTTACATCGCTCTGTAAAGGTAAAATTCCATTGTTTTTTAATAATACTATCGACTGGGAAGCTGCTTCATAGGCTAATTTTCTAAATTCTGGTGGGTCAAAATCTAGCGCACCGTCTTTACCTATTTGAAGGTTTTTATCTAAAAGGCCTAATTTTGCTTTCATTATTAGGGATCTTTTTACAGCGTTATTGATTTCGTTTTCTGATATTAAACCCTTACTAATCGCTTCTTTTAGTTGTGGATATGTAGTTGGTGTTGACAATTCAATATCTACACCTGCATTTAAGGCCATGACTCCGGCAGTCATTAAATCAGGTGCTTGTTTGTATTTTTTATAAACCATATTAATGGCACCATAATCGCTAACCACAAGCCCATCAAAACCAATTTCTCTACGCAGCATTCTATCTAACATGGTAGGATTTACTGATATTGGTAAGGATTTGTAAGTACCATAAGAAGGCATTACACTTTTGGCACCTGCAATTTTGATACACGCTTCATGAGGCATTAAATATTCTTCATACAAAGTTTTTTCATCGTTATTTTTAGTTCCATAACCTGCAAAATGTTTTACAGTTGCAGCAATGCCTGTTTTAAAATCATCGCCTTGCAATCCTTTCACAAAAGCAACACCCATTTTAGAGGTTAAATACGCATCCTCTCCATAACTTTCTTGATGACGATTCCAATGTGCTGTTCTACTCAAATCTAGCATTGGCGACAATGCAAAAGTAGCTCCCGCTGCTCTCATGTTTTGTTTTGTTGAATTAGTAATTCTCTCCACTAAATTTGGATTCCAAGTACATCCCATACCAATTTGTTGTGGAAACGTAGTTGCTCCTTGGGTCGCAAAACCTGTAATGGCTTCTTCATGAAAAATAGCAGGGATTTTAGAACGCGTTTCAGTCATTAAAAAATGTTGAATTTCCCTAACTAAATCTCGTAATTCTTCAGGATCCAAGCTCTGACCAGAAGAAAACTGGCAAAAGTGTCCGATACCGTTAGGAATATGTTCTCTGCACTTTTCCAAAGACAAAACACCATCTACCATTAATTCTCTGATTCGAGTTCCTGTTATTTGTGCCAATTTTTCGTCTATGGTCATGGTTGCCATAAGCGCATTAACTTTGTTTTCAATTTCTGGTGTTGAAAAATTAGCATTCATCTTTTCTTGAGCAGTTAAGACATAATTTATACTCAAAAAAAAGACTGTCAAAATGATTTTGTATTTCATATAAATTTCAATCAAAAAATGATTATTTTAGTGTAACAATAGCTTCTTGAGGTAATGTAGCGCCTAATTTTAGGCTTAATTCTCCAGGGGAAGCATTTCCCACAAATATTTTATAGTTTCCTTTTATCCAAACTTTTTCTCCTTGTTTATTAACAAATTTTAAATCTTCTGGTTCTAATTCAAAGGTTAAAGTTGTTTTTTTATTTTTTTTCAAGCTCACACGTTTAAAAGCTTTTAAACTTTTTAAAGGCAACCCTTCATTGTTATTTTGAGGACAAACATATAATTGAACAACTTCATCGATATCAAAATTTCCTGTATTGGCTACCTCTACCTTAGCTACTAAAGTTTCGTTTTTTCTAAGCTTTTTGGAGCTTAGGTTTAAATTACTTAAAGTTGTCTTTGAATATGTCAATCCAAAACCAAATGGAAATAATGGCTCTTCAGTCATGTACTTGTATGTGCGACCTTTCATTGAATAATCTTCGTATGGTGGTAATTGGTTGACATTTTTAGGAAATGTAATCGGTAAGTGTCCAGAAGGTGATACGTTTCCAAATAACACATCCGCAACGGCATTTCCACCTTGTTCTCCAGGGTACCATATTTGAAGAATAGCTTCACAATGTTCCTCTATACCTTCTAATGAAATCGGGCTACCACTAGCTATTACCAAAACCAAAGGACCTTTTTTATTTTCTATTAATTGATGAATATATTTAATTTGATTTTCTGGAAGTTTTAAATCTTTGCGGTCTCCTCCATGGTCTGATGCTATGGCATCGACTCCTTCGCCTTCTCTGTCTGCGGTTAACCCAACAACACAAATAGTGATGTCAGATTCTTTAGCAACATTTGGNGCCCAGTTTTTTTTGTTTAAGTTTTCATGAAATGGCAATGCACCACTTCTATAGTTTAAAGATGTACCTAATGAAATAGCATCTGTAATCCCTTCTAAAATGGTGACAATATTGGAACTAACACCATAGTAACTCCCAATAAGCATATCGTTTGAATTGGCAAAAGGTCCTGTTAAATAAGGTACTTTTATATCTTTAGAAATTGGCAATACATTGTTTTTGTTTTTCAATAATACAATTGATTTTTGAGCTGCTTCACGAGCTAAATCTACATGTTCGTCACAATGTATTTTATCTGACCCAATATCTTCATAAAGAGTATTAGCTACTCTTCTATCAAACATCCCTAATCTAAAACGTGTTTTAAATAGTTGTTTGGTTCTTTGGTGGATAAGATCTTCTGAAACCAACCCTTGTTCTACCGCTTTTTCTAATGATTTAAAACCACCACCACAATTAAGATTAACACCTGCTTTAAGCGCTAATGCCGCCGCTTTAACAGTCGAATCCACATAACATTCGTCACAAGAAACTGAAAAAATTGCACCACAATCTGAAGTAACGTAACCGTCAAAACCCCATGAATCTCTAAGAATATCTTTTAGTAAAAAGGAACTTACTACAGCTGGTTCTCCATATACTTGATTATAAGCGGTCATAACTCCCTCTACATTAGCCTCTGTGACTAGCGCTTCAAAAGCTGGGAAATAAGTTTCATACAAATCTTGTTTGGAAGGACTTACATCAAAACTCCATTTATTATGTTCAGGGCCAGAATGTAACGCAAAATGCTTAGCACAAGCAGCCACTTTCAATCTATTTGGGTCATCACCTTGCAAACCTTTTACAAAAGCCACCCCTATTTTTGACATTAGAAAAGGGTCTTCTCCATAACATTCTTGACCGCGTCCATATCTAGGATCTCTAAAAATATTTACCGTTGGTGTCCAAAATGTTAGACCGGCATATTTACTATGGTTGCCCATATTTTGCGATATGGTATATTTGGCTCTAGCCTCTGTTGAAATTGCAGAAGCAACACGTTGAGCTAATTCTGGGTCAAACGTTGCGCCTAGTCCAATAGCTTGTGGGAAAATAGTAGCCTTTCCATTACGAGCTACTCCATGTAAGGCTTCACTCCACCAATTATAATCAGGAATTTGCAATCTTTCAATAGCAGGAGCTGCATTTAAAAGTTGATTTATTTTTTCATTGAGCGTCATTTGAGAAACCAGTATTTCTACTCGTTGTTCAATAGACAAAGTGTTATCTTGAAATGAAAAATCAACTTTCTTTTGAGCAGCACTTGGAAATGTGGTTAAAAGAAAGATTCCTAATTTAACACTTATTCTAATTTGATTAAAGTTCATTTTATAGATTTTTATATTTTGAGGGAAATTTAGTTATCGGTTTAATTATCATGTTTTTATAATATACCTCGGCTGCTTCCGATTGTATTTGAATTTTCCCTTTGGTAACCGGAATAGTTTTTCCATCAATATCATATCGTGCATTTTTCACACGATTGACCACGTATCCATTAACTAAGTGAATGCTTTCATTTCCCAAACAATAAATTTCTAGAGTATTCCATTCACCATTTGGTTTTTCATGCAATTCGGATTTACTTGCTTGTCCTGCGTCATATTTTTGCCATTTAAGAGCCACTAAATCACCATTAGGATTATACACATAAGATGGTTTTCCGTTTGCATTTATTTTTTTGGTTACTGGCACATCCCCATATACGTTGTTTAAAGAAATAAAATCGCCACAATCGCCCTCTTGGACTTGAAACTCTAAACTTGACATCCAAACATTCCAAAAAGCTCCATGATGACCTTTAGCATGGTATAAAATACCGCTGTCACGTTTGTTGTTTAAACGTGGCTCCCATTTCTTTTTTCCCCATTTAAACTGTGTGGAAAAATGATAATTAGTATATTCTTCTTTACTCGTTAAACCTCCATAAATTTCGCCTGTAATTTTTAAAACAGTCTCTCCATTTTCATTAATTGTAGAAAAAACTTGTTTCGGGTCGTTGTTTAACCCCATTGGTATACCTTTTCTAACATCCTCAGATTTAACAAAATCAATATCTACAGTTGGATGTACTGCTCCCATCCAAACATCCCATTTAGAGAGGCCATGATTCAACAGGTCTTCTCCATTTTTTTTAATAGGAATCTCTGATTGGTTTAATGTCCATCGCATTCCTTCTTCAATATGCTTTAGAAATAATGAATTCTTGTAGGATTCGTTGGTATGTCCCATTGCAGTATAAAACACCCGTCCACCTTGGTAATTTAGGTACCACGAAATAGGATGCTTTGTTCCCATTTTTTTGCCATCATAACTTGATTCATCAATATCAATTATAACATTAATATGTGAGGCAACTGGTTTTTTAAAATTATACCATTCATCAAATTTTACAAAAGTGTCACCATAATGAGCTATGGCTGGATGATTGGAATTATGATGAACATTTAATTTTGCAAATTGTTGCTTGGGATGACTTTCGAATTGTGCACCAATCATATTTTTATAAAAAATCCAATCGTATTCGGTATCTGTTGCAGAATGAATACCAACAAAACCCCCGCCTCCTTTTATGAAATCTTCAAAGCATTTTTCACCTTCCGAATCTAAAATATCATGTGAGGTATTTAAAAAAACGATGAGTTTATAATTCGATAAATTTTGAGCATTGAAAACCAAAGAATCTTCAGAAAAATCGATGTGCCAATTATTGGCATCGCCTATTTTTTGTAATGCTGAAATTCCACTAGGAATAGATTTATGTCTCCAACCCCTAGTTTTTGAAAACACTAATACTTTAGCGTTCAATTGTTGTTCAATTGATGAAATCGGGCTTGATGATACTTCTGACTTTTTAGTCGAACTACAACTGATTATAAATACTAATATGATAAGAGTTAGAGCACCTAAGACACATACTTTTGAATTTATTTTCATTTTATAGTTTAAGTGTGGTTTTTAAAAATAAATTTGATCCCAAATCTAAACTGCGCTGCGATGGCAATGAACCCCCAACATAAATAGTATGTTTACCCTGCCTTAAAACGAAATCACCATTATTATTGACTTGATAAAACGTTTCTTTTTTTAATTGAAAACGAACGGTCTTGGTTTCATTTGGTTTAAGGTGAATACGTTTAAAGGATTTTAAATCGTAAATAGGATCATCAATTCCTGCCTTAGGAGAGCTTATATATAGCTGAACCACTTCATCTGACGTTCTTTCTCCTATATTTTTAACATCTACTGATACTATGAAATTGGAATCTAATTGTAGATTTTTATATTCACAAGTAGTATAGGACAATCCAAAACCAAAAGGAAATAAAGGTTCTTTTACCATGTATTTATAGGTTCTACCTTTCATATTATAGTCTTCATAAGCTGGAAGTTGCTCTACAGATTTTGGAAATGTTATAGGTAGTTTACCGGATGGTGACACATCTCCAAATAAAATATCGCCCATAGCACTTCCCCCTTCTTCACCAGGATACCATGCAAAAACAACAGCATCTACCAAATCAAGCAACTCGGGAATAGCAATTGGACTTCCTCCTGTTAAAATTAGGACTATCGGTTTATTGCTTTTGCTTCTAATTTTTTTTATATAATCTATTTGATTTTGAGGTAGTTTTAAATTTGTTTTATCTCCTTTGCTACTTGATGCCAATGCCTCTCCTTCTTCTCCTTCAAATAAACCAGAAATTCCCATAACTGCAATACAGACATCAGACTGTCCCGCTTCACCAGAAGACCAATCTATAGGGTTTACATTGTTTCTATAGGGTAAAACTCCATGTTTATAATTTATGGTTGTTCCTGCACTAACTTTACTAACAATGCCGTCTAAAATGGTTTGAGTGCTACTGGTTAAACCATAATAATTTCCTAGCAAAACTTCTTCACTAGAGGCACTTGGACCAACAACATAAATACTTTTAATATTTTTATTGAGAGGAAGTATATTGTTCTTATTTTTTAACAAAACAATCGATTTTTGAGCTACTTCTTTGGCTAGGTTTCGGTGTTTTTGAGAATCAACTACCTCAGAAGAAATAGCATCATAAGGATTTACTCCAAGAGGGTCAAACATGCCTAATTTAAATCGAGTTAAAAGGCTTTCTTTGAGTCTTGTGTTAATTAAATCAACTGTTATTAAATTTTGATTTAAGGCTCCTTTTAAAGTTTTATAGACGTTTCCACAATTTATAGTTGTACCGTTTATTAATGCTAATGCCGCCGATTCTTCGGGGGTTTTGGTAACTTTATGAAATGTGTGAAAATCTTTTAAAGCGCCACAATCTGACACAATGTATCCTTTAAAACCCCAATCATCTCTTAAAATATCTTGAAGTAAATAAGGACTCCCACAACAAGGCTGTCCCAATGTTTTGTTATAAGCTCCCATTACACCCTCAACATTAGCTTCTTGAACTAGTGCCTTGAAAGCAGGCAAATAGGTTTCGAATAAATCTTTTTTACTAACTACTGCGTTAAACTCATGTCTCAATTCTTCTGGCCCACTATGAACAGCATAATGTTTGGCACATGCAGCAGCTTTCATATATGTAGGATTATCTCCCTGCAAACCTTTTACAAAAGAAACACCTATCCTACTAGTTAAAAAAGGATCTTCACCATAGGTTTCTTGACCACGACCCCATCGAGCATCTCTAAAAATATTTATATTGGGAGACCAAAAAGTTAATCCAGCATACCTGTTTCTGTTCCCTAATTTAATGGACTCATTGTACTTAGCTCTTGCTTCGTCTGATATTGCAGTGCCAACTCTANAGATTAAATCTTCATCAAAAGTTGCACCAAATGCTATAGCTTGAGGAAAAACAGTAGCTCTTCCGTTTCTGGCTACTCCATGCAAAGCTTCATTCCACCAATTATACTCGGGAATATTGAGACGTTGTATTGCAGGACAAACATCGAGTAATTGAGATGTTTTTTCTTCTAGAGTCATTTCTGAAATTAATAGATCAACTCGTTCCTCGTTGGTAAGTTTTGTGTTAAGCCATTCAAATTTTGGTGTTAATTTGTTTTGAATATTTGACGTAGTTTGAGAGTAAAACATGGTGTTAAATCCTACTAAAAACACAATATAAAACCAACCCTTAGAGTATGAAACTTTAATATTCATAATAAATTCGAAAATTAATTTAGCAATAAAAAGGTAGATTTAAATTAAAAAAGTGCTTAAAAAACAAATCGTTTCATTAAAGCGTAAGTGCAATTACGTATGCAAAATCACACGGTCTTTCTTTTGGCATATTTACCAATAATCCTTGATCTGTTTGTGTCCATTCAATTTTTTCGGAGCTCCCTAATAATTGAACATTTGTAATGTTTAATCCATCAGTGAATTCTGAATTATTGGCTAAAGTAGTGATGTTAACTTTACCCTCTTTAGGCCAATCTAAAACAATGGCATATAACATATTATCTTTGCTTGTAAATCTTATATCTTTTGAAGATAATCCTTTATTATTTCCTTCAGAATGGTGTCCTTTCTTTACTTCAGTTGGCCCTTCACCAAATGTTTTCCAATATTTAGAATCATAAATTGCTTCCCCATTTATTTTTAACCAAGCACCAATTTGAAGTAAAATTTGTTTTTGATCTTCTGGAATAGTCCCATCAGATTTGGGACCAACATTCAGTAATAAATTTCCGTTTTTACTAACAATATCGACCAAATCGTCAACTATTTCATTAGCTGTTTTAGATTTCCAATTGGTTACATGACTCCATGAATTTTTACCAATAGAGGTGTCTGTTTGCCAAGGTAATTTTCTAATTCCTGGTAGTTTTCCACGTTCTAAATCATAGATAACAGTTCCTTCTGGAAATGCTTCATGCGAGAAGTTTTTGTCTTGCAAAACAACTTCTTTTCCCCATTCAATACCTTTGTTATAATAGTAAGCTGCTACTTTTAGTCTTTGATCTGCAAAATCTGGGATATCTAAATAAAAATCAAACCATAAAATATCTGGTTGATAATTATCGATAAGGTCTTTTGTTCTATTCCACCACCGCTTCTTAAATGCTTCCGAAACTGGCTCGGTAAGATCTTTTCCTTTTGAAGAATAAAGATCTGAATATTCGGGGTTAGTGGTATCAAAATGATCTTTTTTGTTGTAAAAAGACCAGTTGAAAGCAAAATGCGAAGATGCTCCCATTATCATACCTTTACTTCTACCAGCAGAAAAAAGTTCACCTAAGACATCTCTTTTAGGTCCCATATCAAAAGCATTCCATCTTGTGGTATTTGACTTGTACATTGCAAATCCGTCATGATGATCTGCCACTGGTATGACGTACTTTGCTCCTGCTTCTATGAATAAATCAATCCATTGGTTTGGGTCAAATTTTTCGCCTTTGAACAAAGGAATAAAATCTTTGTATCCAAATTTTTTATGATTTCCCCAGTATTTTTTATGATGTAAATATTCTTTAGAGGGGCCCATTTTACCAGTTTTTAATTGGGCACTAAAGTTGGCAGTATCCATATACATTTGTCTTGGATACCATTCAGAACCAAATGCTGGGACAGTATATGCGCCCCAGTGAATAAAAATTCCAAATTTTTGTTTATTGAACCATTGGGGATCTTTATAATTTTTCTTAATAGATTCCCAATTGGCTTCAAATACTGGATTTTTTGTTTGAACAACGTTTTCATCTTTCTTTGAATTATTACACGATATAATAACTATGGAGCAGATCAGAAAAGCAAACAGCTTGTATATTTTTAAATTCATATTTTTTTAATTATTAAATGTTTTTTTTTAGAATAACGAAATTCTGATTATCCAATTGAAAGCTGTAAAACGAATGTCTTTTAAACTAATCCAAATGTTTAAAAATTATATTATTTACTTATTATTCTTGAAATAATTATAGAATCAGCTTCTCCCTGCCAAGGTGAAATAAATTTTCCCGATTTGGTTACTTGTTTAATTTCACTAAACTCACCGGATAATGTATTGAACCATTGTATTGTTCTGTTCTTACTTTCCTTTCTTAAAAAAGCTGCATCAATGCCATAATTTTCTTTGTGAATATAGAGTAAAACCGTATCGTTATCGTCTGTTAAATTATATGCACTTCCATTTTTCCATGGTGTTGGTTTCATTTTACTAAAGTCAAAAATTTCAAACATTTTTTTCATATGTTTAAAGTATTCAAACTTGGGTTTAACGAATTCGTTATTTAATTCAAAAGGGTTATATATGATAACATTCCAAGAAGCACCTTGCCAATAATAGGTAGTATAAACCCCTGCAAACAAGCAAAGGTAATTACGCCTTAAACAAGTCTCAGCATTTGTGTAATCACCAGTAAAAACTTTGTACGGCGACTCTTCATACCCACCATGTTCAATATTAAAAATTGGCTTGTTCGAATATTTATTTTTCGCATCAAGCATCTTGTTATAGATATCGTGAGACCAATTTTGTGTAGAAATAAAATCGACTTTTTCTGGAAATCTTGAGCAATATTTAAAATCGTGAACTGATAATAATCTGTTAAATTTATCGTGAGCTCTAACTCGTTCAATTCTTCCATGAACATAAGCTTCATCTGCCCTGCCATAAAATAATGCCTCTTTTGAAATATCCCATATAATGTTTGGAAATGCTTGATATCTTTTAACCACATAGTCAAAATACATATTATCTGCTTTGGTATTCATATCGGGCCATGCAACAAGTTTGTTCCAAACATAAATCATTAAATGCGATACAATTCTTTTATCGTGCATTAAACTAATTGTTCGGTCTAATTTTTGAAAAAAGTGAGGGTTTAAGGCAGAATAATCAGGATTTTTATTGTTTCCTAGAAATGGAAAGATATCATTAGGGCCTCCAAACTCATGTTCGGGATGGTCTTTTAATTTTTCATCCTTTTTCCAACTTACATCATATGAAAACACATTCATTACTATTTGATTGAAACCGTTTTCATCAATCAAATTCAATAAGTGGTCTGTTTTTGGCAATTCATTTTCGTTGTGATAGTCCAAGGCGTATAGCCAATCACACTCAAATGCTAATAAAAAATACGGAGTACCATCTTCGTAATAAAAATGCTGAGGGTCTTCTTTGTTGATTACAATTGCCCCATGATTATCTTCCTTTGCATCGACAACTATTACACTTCCTTTTTTACCTTTTAGTGTTTCAAAATTAGAAATGGTTTTAAAATTCCAATTTCCTTTGTGGGAACTTGAAAACCTTATCACCCATTGATTGTTGCCATTATAGAAGCCTGGTACTTCTTGTGTTAATCCACTTTCATGAATAAAAAGAGCGCTAAATTCAGCTACAAAAGGGTCTTCAATAGTTATTTTATTGTTTACTAAAATATCTAGGACTTCCCATTTAGGTATTTGATACGTTTTGTTTGTTTTGTAAACTTCCTTTTTAAGTTGTCCGAATCCAATTATTGAAAACAGACTAAAACATACTAATAATAATATTTTAAATTTCATGATAGATTAGTCATTCCAGTGTTCATCAATTACCTTTTGAATATGAGGGTATTTTTCACCATCTTCCTCATTCAATTCTTTACGTTTTTCTATTAATTGTAATTTTAAATCAGCAATGATTTCTTTGTATTTAGGATTGTTGTATGCATTGTTCATTTCTTTGGGATCTATGGATAAATCATAAAATTCCCAAGCTGCAGGTGTATGAAAAGTAAAACGGTTTCCCCAACTTTTTTTATTCCAATCGGCATCAGGATTGTCTGTATCAACCCAATATTTACCATAAAAGAAAATCAATTTATATTCTTTTGTTCGAATACCAAAATGGGCCGGATTAGCATGGGCATGTGCCATATGCATCCAATATCTATAATACGTTGATTGTTGCCAGTCCTTCGGCTCATTTCCAGTTTCTAAAATCGATTTAAAACTGTGTCCTTGCATTTGTTCTGGCGGTATTCCTCCAGCCATTTCGATTAAAGTAGGTGCGAAATCTGTATTATTTATTATTGCATCTGTACGTATACCCGCTTTAATTTTTTCTGGGTAACGTACAAAAAATGGCATTCTCAATGATTCTTCATACATCCAACGTTTATCAATATAATCATGTTCTCCTAACATAAATCCCTGATCACCAGTATAAACAATAATCGTATTTTCATACAAACCCTGATCTTTAAGAAACTTAATTAATCGAGCTACATTATCATCAACTCCCTTTACACAGCGCAGGTATCTTTTCATGTATTCTTGATATGTTGCATGAGTATATTCTGTATCATTCATTTCTGGCCAAATCTTTTTACTAGGATCAAAACCCGGGTTATTGTTTTTTGTGAAATCATCACTCCACAAACGTAAACCCATACTTCTTATCGTGTTTCTTTTAGATACCGAAGATCCAATAACATGAATTAAAGAATCATTATTACCTCTTGTTGCAACAGATCCATTATTGCCATTTTCATAAAGACTTGCCGGCTCTGGTATGTAGGTGTCTTCCAAATAATCTAGATAACGTGGGGCAAACTCAAAATCATCGTGAGGTGCTTTAAATTGATGAAACAATATAAAGGGTTTTGATTTATCCAATTTATGCTTCAACCAGTCTATAGAGATATCAGTAATAATATCTGAGCTGTGTCCTTTGTATTGCTTTCCCTCATATGCTGGATCTCCTTCTTCTTTAAAGTTCATTCCCGTTTCGGTCAAATATGGATCAAAATAAGAACCTTGTTGGCCATGTTTTGTTAAAACATTAAAATAATCAAAATTAGGTTGTTCTTTTAAATGCCATTTACCAATCATTGCTGTTTGATATCCTAACTTTTTCATTTCTATGGGTAAATATTGCTTTTCCATAGGTAAGGCTCCTTCCAAATCTATAACTCCATTTGCTTGGCTGTGCTGTCCTGATAAAATAGCGGCTCTACTGGGGGTACAAATGGAATTATTCACAAAACAATTATCGAAAACAATACCTTCCTTAGCTAATTTATCTAAAGTTGGTGTGGGGTTTAAAGGGGCTAATCTACTACCATAAATACCCAAAGCCTGAGTAGTATGGTCATCTGACATAATAAAGATAATATTTGGTTTTTTAGAAGACGTGTTTTGTGGTTCTTGACAATATGCGTTACACAAAGTGAACACCAAACAAACAAAAACTATTTTATTCATATTTACTATAATTGAATAGTAAAGATCAAAATTTAATTAAAAAACAAATACCACAAATGTGTTTTATTTAAGAATTTATGGTTTCTCTACTCAATATTAAAGATTAAATATTATATTTATAATTGATACTGAATCTTCAAATCGATCATGGATTTTTTTTAGACAAATAAAAAATTATTTATTAAAAATCAATGTTCAACTTTATTAATCAATTACTAGATTGATAAATCCTAAAAAATCTTACCGCCCTGTTTGAGATTAAATAATGTTTATTTAAAGAACAACACAAACTTCATTCGAATTATTTTGTGTTGTAATTCTTTAAACCAATTAGTTTTTTAAAATTAAACATTTGTTTTAATTAAAAAAACATATGTAGCTCAAGAATGAATAGTGCATTAATACATTTGAAAATAATCAATTAACAAAAAATCTTAATATGGAAACAAAATTAAATTGTAAAATTAATTTTAAATTAAAAACTTGTTTGTTTGTATTTGCATTCCTTATAAGTTTAAGTGTTTCAAATGCCCAAGTAGGTGTAATAAAGGGTACCGTTTCTTCAGATGGTCAGCTTTTACCTGGGGCAAGTATTCTAATTAAAGGAACGTCAAAGGGTGCTGTTACCGATTTTGATGGCAATTATGAAATTAATGCCAATGAAGGAGATGTTTTGGTTTTTAATTACATAGGCTGTGAAAAAAAGGAAGTGACAGTTGGTAATCAAACAACTATTAATGTAATACTTCTTGAAACTACATCTAATTTGGAAGAGGTAGTTGTAGTAGGTTATGGCTCTGTAAAAAGAAAAGACCTAACCGGTTCTGTAGTTTCTATTAAATCAGAAGAACTCAACAAAGTAAAACCCGTTTCATTTGAAGGCGGTTTAGTAGCCAAGGCTGCTGGTGTTCAGGTTGTAGCTTCTGAAGGTGGTCCAGATGCGGGATTTAAAGTCCGAGTTCGTGGTGGTACTTCCATTAATGCTAGTAGTGACCCACTTTATGTAATTGATGGGTTTGCTATTCAGGGCAGTAACATAGGAACAGGTGTTGGGTTAGGAAACTCCACAACAAGTCCTTTATCAGCTATAGATCCTAGCACAATAGAATCGATAGAGGTTTTAAAAGATGCCTCTGCAACTGCAATTTATGGTTCAAGAGGAGCGAATGGTGTTATTATGATTACTACCAAAGGTGGTAAAAAAGGAAGAACTAATCTTAATTTTGAAGCCTATACTACTGTAGGAACATTGGCTAGAAAAATAGATTTGTTAAAAGGTCAAGAATATGTTGATTGGAGAAATACTTACTCTCCTTGGAACCCATCCGATACAGGCAATTTTTTAATGACAGCATATAGAGATGAATTTGGAAATAATATAGATTTAAATGATCCTCGAATTATTCTTACCGACTGGCAAGATGAAATTTCGAGAACAGCAATCACTAATAATTACAATTTATCTTTTTCAGGGGGTTCAGATACCAGTACTTATTCTGCCTCCTTTTCATATTTAAAAAGCGAAGGTGTTATTAAAACTACTGATTTTGAAAGATACAACACAAGTTTACGATTAAATCAAAAACTTTCAAGTCGTTTAAAAGCTGGTATAAACATGAACGTTGGTTACACCCAATCCTCTGGTGTAGTAACAGCTGCATCATCAAATGCAAACGGACAATCGGGTATTGTAACAAATGCGGTGCTTTTTAGTCCAGTTCAAGGTCTTTCAAGATATAATGATGCAGAATATGATGAAGATGGAAGAATTTTATCTCTTCGTTCTGGAGATGTTGTTAATCCAAACAGACTTTTACAAGACAATAAGAATAGATCCCTTAGGTTCAACTCTTTTGGTAATGTATATGTTGAATATCAAATAGCTAAAGGATTAACTTTCAGGTCTTCAATCAGAGGTAATTTTGGAGCAAATAAAGGTCAAGCTTACATGTCTGAAAAATTTGGATGGGGACAATCCGCAGGAGGAAGAGCTTTTACCAACCTATCAAACAATTTAGGACTTACTATTGAACAAGTCCTTACATATAAAAACACCTTTGGTAGACACGGTTTAAATATTACTGCAGTATACGAGGAACAACAATCTAGCTACGAATTTACAAGCTCTGCTTCTACAGGATTTGATTTACCAGGAGTTAACCTAAATAATTTATCCGTTGCTCAAGAAACACTTCCTACAAAATCAGGCTTTACAGACAATTCATTAAGATCTGCATTAGCACGTATTCAATATGATTTTGACGATCGTTTTGTCCTCAATTTAAGTGCGCGTTATGATGGTTCTTCAAGATTTGCTGATGGTTATAAATGGGGATTCTTTCCCTCTGCAGGTTTAGCCTGGAAAGTATCTAACGAAGACTTCTTAAGCACTAGTAATACTATAAGTGATTTAAGACTAAAAGTAAGTTACGGTGAAACTGGAAACACAGCGATAGGCTCTTACAGATCCTTACCTCAAACAACGACAGCTTCCTATATCCTTAATGGAAATGAATTAGGTATTGGTGTTGCGATTGGAAACTTGGTGGTAGAGGGTTTAACTTGGGAAACAACTTCTCAAATTGACACTGGTCTTTCTTTAGGATTGTTTCAAGATAGAATTGCTATTGAAGCAGATTATTATAAAAAAGAAACTACCAATTTATTGTTAGACCAACCCGTACCTGCTACTACTGGATTTGATACTGTGTTTACAAATGTTGGTACTTTAGTAAATGAAGGATTAGAGTTTGTTGTTAATACCAAAAATATTGAAAATGATAACTTTTCTTGGTCTTCAAGCTTTAATATAAGCTTCAATGATAATGAGGTAACAGATTTGGGAGGTGCCGAAGAGTTTTTTACTAAAGCCATTGGTGATAATCAAATAAGTTTAGATTATGTAACAAGAGTTGGAGAGCCTGTTGGTAATATTTTTGGACTTGAAGTTGATGGTGTATACACCTATGCGGATTTTATTGATTTTGATGGTTTAACTGATGCCGAAGCTTCTGCAAAAATAGCTCAAGACGCCTTAGATCAAGCCAAATCATATCAGCAACTAGAATACCAATTAAAAGATGGTGTAGTAATTTCAGCGGGTAGAACAGATACTTCAACATACAGACCTGGTCTTCCTAAATTGAAAGATCAAATAACTGTTGACACGGATGGTGACGGTATTCCAGACAGTGGTGATGGCATTGTTAATTCTGATGATAGAACCATTATTGGTCGGACTGTACCAAAGCATTTTGGAGGATTTACCAATAACTTTACATATAAAAACTTTGATTTATCTATTTTAACGTCATGGTCTTATGGTAATGAAGTTTATAACAAGAACTTGGTGAGAGGTCTTAATCAAACCATTCCATTCTTCAATAAGTATGGATCTATTAGAGATAGATGGACGCCAGACAACCCAAACTCTAGTATACCTACCGTAAATGGTTTTGGAGACGCTGGAGTAAGTGGAAATTCGTATTCACATTTTGTAGAAGATGGATCATTTATTAGGTTAAGTAATATTACCCTTGGTTTTAAATTACCTAAAAGAGTAATAAAAACTTTGGGTGTAAAATCTTTTAGATTGTATGCCGCTGCTGATAATATTTGGTTGTGGTCAGATTACAGTGGTTACGATCCCGAAGTAAGTGTTGGAAATAATCAATTAACCCCAGGTTTAGATTCAGACTCTTACCCAAGAGCAAGAACTTTCAGGGTTGGACTTAATGTTGGATTTTAAAAAAAAAATTATGAGAAAACTTATTAAAAATTACGGAAAATTATTTGTACTACTTGGAGTGACAGTTACCAGTATATCCTGTAGTAAAGATTTTTTAATGGAGAACCCCGATACGTTTGTATCTCCTCCATTATTGTTAGTTAATGAAGATGGTGCTGAGACATATCTTTTAGGTGCATACGATGCTGTTCAAAAATCTATTGCTCCAACTGGTAATGGAAACCCTGCCCCTTGGTCTATTTTTTGGGGAACAACAGCTGCCGATGAGGTAGTTTTCCCAAACTGGGGTGGTGATCGTAAAATAATTTATTTACATCAAGTTACCTCAACTACGGGATCAATAAACTCCCTTTGGGTGAAGTTATATGAATCTTTGAATAGAATAAACAGTGTGGTTGATAGAATTGGCAATATGACTGAAGATCAAATTGATTCGGATGTAAAAAACAAATTCATTGCTGAAGCTAAGTTTTTAAGAACTACTATCAATTTTGCCCTAGTAAGTTCATGGGAAAATGTACCTCTTATAAAAAATGAAGTAACTACTTTGGATAATATAAATGTAAAACAAGCTACTCCAGAAGAGATCTATGAGTTTATGGTAGAAGATTTAAAATCTGCATTAACTTATTTACCCAGTGAGCAGGGAGGCGGACGCGTAACTGCTGGCGCTGTAAATGCTTTACTTGGAAAAATATATCTTCAAATGACTGGTTTTCCATTAAATCAAACAGATAAATTTGAATTAGCAGAAAAGGCTTTGAAAAATGTTATCGATAGTCAAGTTTATGATCTTTTACCAAATTATGCAGACGTTTTCAAACTAGATTTTGAACAAAGTAAAGAAATGGTGTTCGCCGTTGGTGTTGACGGACCTGCTTTAAACGAGGGAGGTTTGTTAGGATTTTTCTTTGGGCCACAAGGAAGCGTTAATAATGGTGGAGGCTGGGGAACTTGCCATATGAACCATCATTTTGCAGATAGTTATGACTTTGATAATGATGTTCGTGTAATAAACAACATAGCAAGACACAATGCAAATAACACAACACCACAACAAGCTGTTACAGATCCAAGTACTTGGACTGTAGGTAAGAATACTTGGAGAGGTTGGAAATGGCATGCAGCAAAACCAAATGCCTATGCAAATGACTCGCCTTTCGACTATCCATACATAAGATATGCAGATGTATTATTACTATATGCAGAAGCCTTGAATGGACAAGGTAAGTTAACACAAACAGTTATTGATAATACAGTAAATAGATTAAGAACTAGAGCGGGTATTCCTGCTGCTGATATGATGGTACTGGGTTCTAAAGAAGATAACGCTACAGAGTTGTTAAGTGAACGTAGAAAAGAATTGTGTTTTGAAGGGTGGAGACGTAATGATTTAATCCGATTTGGCAAATATGAAGAAGCTATATCTGGAATTACGCAAGGAGGTCCAAATGCTGGAGATCCTATTACACAATTCAGCGATTTTGAAATAAGATGGCCTATACCTGAAGCACAAATTCAATTAAACTCTGAATTGATACAAAATCCAGGTTATTAACTTAAAATAATAAACATGAAAAATAAAATTAATTACATATTATCTGCATTTGTAATAACGATTTGCGGATTTATAAGCAGCTGTGAAGCTGAAGGTGACGTAAGAGATGGAATTCGCCCCGTTTCTTTTAAAGCTACTTCTGCTACCCGTAATATAACTGAAGGTAATACTATTACATATGTAGATTCTTCTTTAAATGTACTAGAGCGTTTATGGACTTTTGAGGAAGGAAGTATAACTAGCTCAGAACTTCAAACAGTAGATGTTACTTATCCAATAGGAACTGGAAAATCATTAAATAATGAAAACCAACTACCTTCATATAAAACTAAACTTGAAGTAACCCATTTTGATGGAACCATTGAAAGAGGTGAATTTTTAGTAGGTATTTACAAACAAGTTAGCGTCGATTTTGAAGTTGAAGAACAAGAAGTTATTGTTGGAACAAGTACTACTTTTACCTCTACAATAGGGGATTTAAAATCATTATTCGAAGAATCAAGAGATAAAGATTTTATCGAATGGACATTTGAAGGAGGAACGCCCGCAACATCAAAGGATGAGAACCCAACTGTTACTTATAATGAAAAAGGTACTTTTAAAGTAACATTAACTGCACACAGACAAGCACCATTTAGTGAAGCAACAAAATCAGTTGATGCATTCATTACAGTTGTAGATCCTGTTCCTGTAGTTTCTGCATTTTCAACTCCTAGTGTAAGTGTTACTCAATACTCTACAGTATTATTTAGTGACGATTCTCAAGGAGCTCCAGATAGTTGGTTATGGACTTTTGAAGGTGGAACTCCTGCCTCCTCTACTGAAGAAAATCCATCTGTCATCTATAACACTATAGGCACATATGGAGTTACTTTACAAGTAACAAGATCTAATGATGGAGCAACAGACACCAAAACTGTAAATAATTATGTGACCGTAACTGAACCAGACCCTAACTTAATTATACGCGCTGGTGTTGATGCCGATTTTATTTCATTTACAGGTTGGGATCTTCAAAAAACTTTACCTGAAGCAGATTATAGTGTAATAACAACTCCTACTAGTGAAACCGTTTTGAGTGTTCAAAAGAGTAATAATGCATTTGATACAGACGCTGTATTTAGAACCGCGATTTTAGGTGATATACCTGCTGGTGTTTATACGTTTAAAGCCAAATTCAGGTTAGTAAGTGGAGACCGTACTAAGGCTGGACCTCTTGAAACACGAATGTACCTTGCTGGTTATAGTGATGCCATTGCATTTGGTCCTCCAGCTCAAATACATGGTGTTTTTAAAATGGAGGATTGGTCAAAAATCGAAAACATTGGGGTTTGGCAATTCGTTGAGAAAGAAATTACAATAGCTGCACCCATCACAGATGCATCTTTTAAATTACAAGTTAGAATTGGAAAAGCTCATGCCGGTTCTACAGAAGTACAATTCGACTCTTTTTCTATAGAGGCTGTCGAATAGATTAAATATTAACGCATTAATATAAAATAAGCTGACTCAATTATGTATTGAGTCAGCTTTTTAAAATTTATAACATTATCATTTTTTATACATAAAAGTTCTTTTACTCTAATTCTAAAGAAATTAAGTGTCTCATTTTATATTTTAGAATATAAGAGTTAATTTTCACTATACTAAAAAACCTTAATTAAAATGAAATCAAAAATCGTCTTATTAACAAGTATTGTTTGTTTAGTAGCTTGTAAAAAAAATGCATTTCAAAAAGATTTAATCAAAGAAGATAAAAAATCAACTTTATTTGAATTGATAAACCCTAAAAATAGCGGTGTAACGTTTAGTAATGACATTGAAGAGAATTTCGAGCATTTTTATGAGTTTTTCAATTATGTATATAACGGAGCTGGTGTTGCCGTTGGCGATATTAATAATGATGGATTCTCTGACCTTTATTTTGTAGGTAATGAAGTGGAAAACAAACTTTACTTAAACAAAGGCAATTTTGAGTTTGAAGATATATCAAATAAAGCTAATGTTGGCAAAGCAAAAGGCTGGCATAACGGAGTTGTTATGGTCGATATAAATAGTGACGGATTACTAGATATATATGTTTGTAGAGGAGGATTTCGAGATAAAAACCAAGATAGAAGTAATTTACTTTATATAAATCAAGGCGATTTAACATTTAAAGAAGAAGCTGAAGCTTATGGGTTAAATGATGAAGGTTACTCTTTAATGGCATCTTTTTTTGATGCTGATAATGATAACGATTTAGACATGTATCTTACCAATAGACCCGATAGATTTTTCTTGAATTACGAGCAGGTTTTAAAAGGGAAAGCACAACAAAACGATTTGTTTAGAGATAAACTTTATATCAATACAAATGGTAAATATGAAGAAAAAGGAGTTGAAGCAGGAATAAAAAATAATTTTGGTTATGGCTTAGGTTTAGCCACTACAGATCTAAACAATGACGGCAAAACAGACATCTACGTTTCCAATGATTATGTAGAACGAGATTATGCATACATAAATCAAGGCAATAACACATTTAAGGATGAATTAACCAATCGTTTTAATCANATTGCGTTCTATGCAATGGGCGTTGATGTTGTCGATTTTAACAATGACGGTTTTGAAGATATCATACAACTAGAAATGTTGCCAGAAGATTACGAACGATCCAAAACCACAATGGCATCCATGAATACCAAGTTGTTTTCAGACATGACTTTCAATGGATTTCATTATCAGTATATGCATAACATGTTACACCTAAATAGAGGCAATGGTATATTTAGCGATATTAGTTCATACTCGGGTGTTGACAAAACAGATTGGAGTTGGTCTTGTTTAGGCAGTGATTTTGATAATGATGGCTACAATGACCTTTTTATTACCAATGGCTTCAAAAGAGATATATGGGATAAAGACACGAATAAAAAAATAAGTGAGTATATGCAGACTATGGAGGCTCGAAAAAAATCGAATCAAGAAAATGCTGCGTATATAGTAAACATGTTTCAAGAAAACAAAAGGCCTAATTATATATATCAAAATAATGGTGACCTTACTTTTACCAAAAAAACAAATGAATGGGGATTAGGGGAAGATAGTTTCTCAAATGGAGCTGCTGTTGGTGATTTAGATAATGATGGTGATTTAGACATTATTGTTAATAATATTGATGGCACTGCCTTCATTTACAAGAATACTTCTGAAAAATCAAGTAATCATTACTTAAAAGTAAAATTGATTGGTCCTGAAAAAAATCCAACAGGCTTGGGAGCAAAAATCACATTAAATTATGATGATAACATTCAATATCACGACTTTAAAACAGTAAGAGGGTATTTATCATCCGTAGAGCCAATTAATCATTTTGGGCTGGGTAAGTCATCTACTGTGGAACTATTAAAAATTGTTTGGCCAGATGGCAAAGTAAATACGCTAACAAATGTTCAGACAAATCAATTATTACAAGTAGACTATAAAGACGCCCTAAAAAACTCTGAAATGAAATCCTCTACAAAAACTATTTTTAAGGAGGTAACCGATTCAAAATTCAAAAAACCATTTATTCACAAGGAAAATAGTTATGACGATTTTAAAAATCAAATATTATTACCGCACAAATTGTCTCAAAATGGTCCATGCATTACGGTTTCAGATGTTAATATGGATGGGTTAGAAGATTTCTTCATTGGAGGTGCTGCCAATCAAGTAGGCGCGCTTTATCTCCAAAATGCTAATGGTGAATTTATACATAAAAAACAAACCTCTTTTGAGGCAGACGCTAAACACGAGGATGTTGCAGCCTTATTTTTTGATGCTGACGCTGATGCTGATTTAGACTTATATATAGTAAGTGGTGGTAACGAATTTGAATACAACTCTCCTCTTTATCAAGACAGACTTTATTTAAATGATGGAAAAGGTAATTTTGAAAAATCCAATAATTTACCACGCCTTACTGAAAGTGGCTCTTGTGTATTACCGTTAGATTTTGATGAAGATGGTGATTTAGACCTATTTGTAGGCGGGAGACTAGTTCCTAACAAATATCCAAAAGCACCAAAAAGTTTCTTATTAGAAAACAAAAACGGTTATTTTAATGATGTTACACAACGCATAGCTCCTACCCTATCAAACATAGGTATGGTAACTTCGGCTACTTATAATGATATTGATGGTGATGCTTTAAAAGAATTAATACTAGTCGGTGAATGGATGCCTATTACTATTCTTAAAAAGCAAAAAAATCAATTTGTAAATACTACAGAATTTTTCAAATTAAAAGATACCAGCGGATGGTGGAACAAAATCGTTGCAACCGATATTGATAAAGACGGAGATACTGACTTTGTTATTGGTAATCTTGGCTTAAATTACAAGTTTAAAGCTAGTTCAGAAAAACCCTTTATTGTTTATGCCAATGATTTTGACAGTAATGGCACCAATGATATTTTTCTAACACAACATTATAAAGACCGTCTAGTTCCCGTTCGTGGAAAACAATGTTCTTCTCAGCAATTGCCTCAAATTAGTAAAAAATTTAAAACCTATCAAGAATTTGCAAAAGCTGACATACAAGATATTCTACCTGATGTAAACAATGCTTTAAAGTACGAAGCAAAACTTTTTGAAAGCATATTATTAGAAAATAATAATGGAAAACTTAAGATTAAAAAACTACCTACAGAAGCCCAATTTTCTGTGATTAACGGGATTGTAGTTGATGACTTAAACAATGACAATATACTTGATATATTAATTGCTGGAAATAAATTTGAAGTAGAGGTAGAAACCACTCGAGCCGATGCTTCTATTGGGCAGTTGTTTTTAGGTAATGATACAGGTGATTTTGAGGCTGTTAATTATTTGGAAAGCGGAATTTTACTTCCTTCGAATGTAAAAGACATTCAGAAAGTTAAAATTGGTAATAAAATTGGAATTTTAAGTGCTATTAACGATGAAAAATTACGACTTTTTGTTTTGCAATAAATTTTATTTCAAAAAGTCAATCTTATAAACAAAAGCATAATCGCTAGTTTTTACTTTAAGAGGTTGAATTTGCAATTCGGTTTCATTTTGTTCCCAAATAATTGTTTGGTCACTACCTAAAAGTTCAATATTTTTTATAATGTCTTCATTATTAGACAACGATTTTATACGAATTGTATCTGTAGGCCAGTCTAAAACAGTTGCATATATTATATTCCCTTTTGTAGTAAAACGAATGTCATTTTCTGTGTTGTCTTTATTTTTATACTCGCTCAAGTGACCTTCAATTACTTCAGCTGGGCCTTCACCGAATATTTTCCAGGGTCGAGTTCCGTATATAGCTTCGCCATTAACGGTTAGCCACTCTCCTATTTGCAGCAAGCGCTTTTCAACTTCTTCAGGAATTTCTCCCTCTGCTGTAGGGGTTATATTTAATAAAAATGCTCCATTTTTACTCACAACATCAACTAAAAAATCGATAAGTCTATTGGTTGATTTATATGCTGGATTTTGAATATTACACCAAGCATTCCAGTCTATAGAGTCATCCGTTAACCAAGTAAAATCTTTCTTTTCACTCATTCGTGAACGTTCTAAATCCAATACCGCAGAACCAACCGCTAAATCTTGAAACTTATAAGTAACTACAACGTCCTTCCCTTTGGCAATTCCTTGATTATAAAAATTGGCTAAAAACTGTTTTCTATAATCTTCATGAATAATATCCATTTTATTATCAAACCAAACAATATCTGGATCGTATTTGGTTGTTAATTCTGTTAATCTATCTAGCCATTCTTGATTAAACCTGTTATCTGGCAATGGAGATGTGGGTTTATCGGCCATAACAAAAGTGCCTTTCGGAACTTTAGGTCCATAAAGCCCATCGTAAAGTGGGTTTGAAGCATCCGTGTTTTTATCCCAAGTTGGGTACCAAGCATACAACCAGTGCCGATGATACGTGGTAATAAATTTTAACCCTCTAGCTTTTATAGCTTTTTCCAAAACCCCTAGAACATCTATTTTTGGCCCCATATCTTTGGCATCCCAAGTAGTAAGTTTGCTGTCCCACATCGCAAAACCATCAGCATGTTCTGCTACAGGACCAGCAAATTGTGCCCCAGCTTTTACAAATAAATCTGCCCAAACGTTTGCATCAAACTTTTTGGCTTTGAACATAGGTATAAAATCTTTGTACCCAAATGTATCTAATGTTCCATATTTCGCCTTATGATATGTATTTATAGGATGTCCTTCTTTGTACATCCACATTGAATACCACTCATTTTCATATGCAGGTACAGAATATGGCCCCCAATGAAAGTAGATTCCAAACTTTAGATCTTTATACCATTCTGGAACTTCATATTGCTGTAATGACTTCCAATCTGCTGTATATTTCTTTAAAACAACTTCATCTACATTGGATTCTTTGTTTACTAAAGAACATGATACTAACAATAAAAAGATGACCGTTATTATGAAAAATCTATTGTATATTATCATTGATTTGCTTGTTTACAATCCTAAAATAACTTCAGGTTTATTACCCGATGTATTTAATTCAGCAATATCTTCTTGCTTAATATTAGTTTGCCATGCATAGAGATGCTTTAAATTTCTCATCTTAGATAAAGTTTCTAAACTTCTAGCAGTAATTTGTGTTCCGTATAAGTTAAGGCTCTCCAAATTATCTAGGCTTGCTATTGAAGCCATTGAATCATCAGTCAATGGGTTATTGTTCAGTTTTAATTTTTGAAGATTTGAAAATTGACTAATAACTTTCAATTCTTGATCCGAAATATTGTTTTGTTCTAATGATAACCATAAAACATTCTCTTTTATGGATAATAAAACTTCAAGATAATCTAAAGCATGATGATTCTGCTCGATGGTAATTGTATGAGGAGGTAAAACAACCTCATACAATCCAGATTCATAAACAAGCTCTCTTAGAACAAAACCTTTGTTTTGAATAAGATTCATTTGAGTTTCAGAAACTTTATTTACAGAAGGCAATGCCGTTTTAATGCTGTTTATTTCAGTTCCGGATAAACCTAACATTCTATTTGCAATAACCAAAATTTCCTCTGGAGTTTCAACTTCTGTAACCTTAGAATCAAAATTTCCATTTGCATTATTTATCCAATAACTTAAAATAGATATTTCGTCTTTCGTTAAAGGTTTTTTACCTTCAGGAGGCATAAAGTTTTCATGATCTGGATCTAGCAGTACCCGTTTTATCATTTCCGATTCAGAAGCATTTCCAGAAACAAGTGTTTTGCCATTCTTACCACCTTTTAAAATAGCGAAAGAACTATGAAAAGATAAACTTCCTTTCTGCTTGCTTTCGTTATGACAGCTAGCGCATTTGTTATCTAAAATAGGATTAACCAAATGGTTAAAGACTACAGCATCTTCTAGCTTATTAACTGCATCCAATTCATAATGATCTTTATTTGCAAAAGGAAGGTATTTTAATAGATAATCGCTACCATGTGTTAGATTGCCTCCATAATGTCCTGTAATGCTTAATAAAACAACCAGTAGTGTTAGTAATGAAATATTAGGTTGTAAATATTCCAGTTTTGAAATTTTAATTTTCTCGATACGAATTAACCAAGCTAAAAAAGCAATTGCAGTTGTTACAATTCCAAACCAAAAGTGAGTGTTTAAGGCTTCGACTTCATAATCACCACTTAAAGATAACGTATATCCTAAAACACAAGCTAATGCTCCACTAATTCCACCTAAACTGAGTGCTAAAGGAATACCAGAGGTCAAAACTGGATTTTTTTTCCAACGACTAAAAACTTCTAATAAAAAAGCAAAAAATAAAAAACCAATAGGAAAATGCACTACAAGTGGATGAAACCTGCCTAAAAATAATACAAAATCCGGAACACTGTTTTCCATTTACTTCTACTCTTTAGTTTTTTAAACGCGCTCTAATTTTAAGGGAGGTGTTTTGTCAGCTCTCCACTGGCAGATATACAAGTTTTTATCGTTATCTACACAAACATCATGTCCATGAGAAATGGGTCTTTCTGGTAATTGATATGCTTTTTGAAGTTCTCCATTTAAATATAAAGGAGCAGTAGCACCGGGATTTGAAACCACTTTGTCTCCTTCTAAAATAGTAACAAACCCTGTTGGTTCTTTCCAGCTAGTTTTACCAACCTTTGGCTGAGACCAACATACACCAGCATATAAATTTGAATCATCAAAAACGGGTCGGCAAACCTGCATATTAGGCAAATTCAAGGTTTTAATATACTTGCCATCAAGTGTAAACCATTTAAAACATGCATTATTTCTAGAGGTCACCACAACCATTGGGTTTCCTTTTTCTCGATAATCTATAGCAACGCCATGTGCACTTTGAATTTGATAATTTTCATCTGGGTTATCGCTTCCTCCCCAATGTCTTATATAACGTCCATTGTAGTCGTATTGAATAATTCTGCTCATACCATACCCATCGGCTACATAAATGTCACCATTAGGTCCAATGGCTGTTTCTGTAGGACAAAATGATTCTCCAGTCTTGTAGATGCCTATGGTAACAGGATGTCCTATATCAAAAACAACACGTCCATCAATTGTTGTTTTTGTAATACGACCATTATGCTTTGTCCAACCACCTTGTTTGTTTAAAAACCAACCCGAATCGGACAAAAACAAAAATTCTTCTCCGCCTTCGTCTGATATGGTTAATCCATGTCCGCCCGGGTAAGCTGTACCCCAAGCATCAATCACATTACCCGATTTGTCAAAAATGATGACATTGTTTTTTGGATGGTCTCCAATCATAATCAACCTACCTTTGCTATCCATTTGCATTTCATGGCAATTCAACAAAGGTGTTTCAATGGAGCTCATTTTAGCCCAATCTCTTATCAATCGATATGTATAATCGCCATGTCCTAAAATTGTTTCATTTTCTTTAGATTTTTTTAATATATGAAAACCAAAAGAAGGTAGAGTAGTTAAGGCTGCGCCTACTAACCCCGTTTTTTTTATAAAATTTCTTCTTGACGA
>JGI26088J50261_1000370_pt1 | contig 27189 bp, 25 predicted proteins | sample SaaInl1SG_22_DNA_FD_50261 | JGI IMG/M metagenome (IMG submission 50261)
TCTAACATTTATTTCCCCTGAAAAACTTAAATTAATTTGATTGTACTTAACTAAATATACCAAAATTATCTTTTTATTAAAACCACAATATATAGTGGTTTGAATTCATAATATTATCATCTAATTGTGGTTCGTCAATTCATTTTTTTGTAACTATTTGGTGCAAAAATCATTTTGTTCATATAAAACAATGACTTCGTTATTAAAAATAGTTTTAGATGTAGAATATGATCTGTATGAGACTTTTTATTTATCAAATTGCTGTTCATTTTCTAATTCTTCTCTCACCGATTAAGTTTTTATTCAGAGCCATCAAACAACCGGCCTATCTTAATTTCATTTTTGAGAGATATGGAATATTCAAGACTCAAATTTTTAATAAAAAATTAATTTGGTTTCATTGCGTATCGGTAGGAGAAACCANAGCGATCAAAACTTTATTACAGCTTTTATTAGAAAAGCACATCNNTTACGATTTTCTCATTACGCATGGAACCCCAACGGGCAGAAACGTTNTCTTAACTGAGTCAAAAAGAGTTCATCGAGCTTACTTNCCGTTTGACAGCTTTATTTTGAACAAACGATTTTTAANNCACTTTAAACCACGTATCGCAATTTTTTTAGAGACNGAAATTTGGCCATCATTATTAAATGAATTATCTAAGAGGAAAATACCCAGTATTCTTATTAATGCAAGGCTTTCCAAGCGATCCTTAGATAAGTATCTTAAATTTGAAAATTTTAGCAGAGAAACTTTTGCTAAATTTAACCATATTGTTGCTCAATCTAAAATTGATAAAGATCATTTTCATAAAATTACCAAACAAAAAATAGCACTCTCGTCTAATCTAAAATTTAATCAGACCATAGAGGCAGTAAATAGCAAACATATTGTTGCCATTAAAAATAAATTTTCCTTGAATAACAAATTTATCGTTTCTCTAATAAGCTCAAGAAAAGGAGAAGAAAAAATATTTTTGGATTCAATAAAGAACCTAGATCCTTCCAGATATTCTTTTATTATTGTTCCTAGGCACCCAGATCGGTTTTCAGAGGTTGAAAAGATCTTTATAAAAATGAAATTCAGCTATATAAAAATGGCGCAGTTAAAAGTAGAAAAAAAATCATCTCCATATCTAATTCTTGGGAATACCATGGGGGAAATAAATAATTACATTGCCTTGTCTGATTTGGTTTTTGTCGGTGGAAGCATCGGGGACTATGGGTCACAAAATCCAATTGAACCATTGTTAATGGGCAAACCTACGGTAGTAGGTCAATCAACCCATAATTTCTTTTCCATCATTAAAGAAGCCATATTGGCAAAAATAATTTATCAAATTGAAATAGCAAATTTAAGTTTTTTTATTGAAAAATTTTCTGAATCTGGTGATGATTTAAACTATCAAAAAAATATTAAAACTTTTTTAGATAAAAACAAAAAAGGAGAGGAAAAAATTATTTCCTTGATTAGCAAATATCTTTAATTAGTGGAGCAATCTTCTTAAAATTTGGATTATTCGAGTCTCCTAACCATTCAAAAACAATAGACTCAACATTCGTCAAAATACAACCCGCATCTCTTAATCTAAAAATAGCATTTTGTTTATTTAATATATTACGTGAAACAATAGCATCCTCAAGAATATAAACTTTCTTTCCTTGGTCTACTAAATCTAATGCTGTTTGAAGAATACAAATATGTGACTCGGTTCCAGCCAGAATTATCTGATCTCTAGTCTCAATTAACTTTGTATTAAATTTTGGATCATCAACGCACGAAAATGTCGTCTTCTCGATAAATTGAGCATGAGTTAAAAATGGAATCATGCTTGAGATCGTCTTACCAAGGCCGACAGGATACTGCTCAGTTACAACAACAGGAATCTCTTCAATTTTTGCCAGAGTTGCAATAAGTTCTATTCGTCGAATAATTTTATTGATCACTTCTTTTGGCATTGCGCCAGCAAGTTTTTCTTGCATGTCTACAATAACCAACTGACTTCTTTGAATTTCAGCTTTCATTTGCATCAACCATTAAAAATTTATTTATATCTTCTATGTCTTGGACAGACAAGGTGCCCACCTTGTGTTTCAAGTCTAACAGATTTAATAAATAATGATATCTTGACGCCAAAAGATCATAAGTAGCCGAAAATAACATTTGCTGAGCATTTAAGACCTCCACGCTGTTTCGCAACCCTTCTTGAAAACCAAGTTGCGTCGACTGTAATTGTAATTCAGAAGAGCGTAATGCCTGTTGATAAGCTTCTATTTCAGATAAATTGGTTTGAAGTTTCAAGTAAGACTCCCTGACCTGAAGCTCAACCTGTCTTTTCAATCCTTCTGATTCTTGTATGGTCTTATTTTTAAGTAACTCTGCTTCTCTGACTTTTGAGCTTGTTAATCCCCCCTCAAAAATTGGAATGCTAACCTCTACCCCAAAAGTATCCGAATAATTCCTCAAACCAAAAGCATAGCCTCCCTTATCCCATGTTCTTCGTCTCGAAGCCAAAGCATCAACTGTTGGAAAGTATTCACCTCTTCTTACATCAATTTCTTTTTGTGCCACATCAATTTCTGAATCTTTAATCAAAATAGCTGTGCTATTTTGCATAGCAATATCTACCCATTCNTCTGGAAGGTTGTCCATTTTTTCAAAAGCTATTGAGCTCATCAATGGCTTTAAACGCCCNGGCAAACTTCCAGTAATTGCCTGAATTTGTCTTTTCTTTATTTTTAAATCCTTAACAGCATTTAACAAATCAATTTCCATTAAGTCATTCTTCGTTTTTGCTTCATTAATATCAGTTATAGAAATTAGTCCTGCATCAAACTTAACTTCCGCTTCTTTAAGTTGCTCATTAATAGCCAATCTTTGTGCTTGAATTAANTCAACCTTATCCTTTGCTAATAAAGCATCAAAATANAATTCAGATAACTTCATCATCAAATCTTGTTGCACCAAATGATATTTCTTATCCGCTAAGCTTGTTTGGGATAAGATTTTTTTATACGTAGAAAAAGCTGAGTAATTAAACAATGGTTGTCTAATTATTACCGAGTAACCATATGCATCATAATCCGCCTTGGTTCCTCTGGTAAACAAACTACTNCCCAAGGAAGCATCCGTATTTAAAAATTTTCGTGCTTGGTTTCGATCATCATAATTCATTGTTGCTGAAACCGTTGGTAAAAAAAGTGCTCGGCCTTGATTTACTAATTCTTTAACGGCTTCATTTTGGTATCTCTCAGAAGAAAGCATTGGGTCATTTGCTAGTGCTTCTTGATAAAGCTGGAATAGATCTTTATCTTCAGAAAAGGCGTATAAATTTACAAAAAGAGCAAATAAACTTATCAAAATTTTAAATCTTAAAATAGAAATTTATTTGGCTCCCAAGACTTTAATAAAGAGGGAATCGATGCCTCAAATAGAATTTTTTCATCGTATTCAGTTTCAGAAACTCTCTTTACTAGTTTAACATTCTGTAACTGTGAGTTACCTTCAAAAAATAATAGTGACCCATTTATCGCAAGTTGATCACGAAGCCCGGGCGGTTCAATCAAATGTGAAGCTGTAAAAACAATTAAGTCATATGGAAAATTCTCAAATAATCCATTAAATCCATTACAACATAAATATTCAATATTGCTNATTTTNTTTTTTCGATGAATAACTTTTGCNCTATTTAAAGCACTTTCACTTATATCAATAGTTAACAACTTCTTNACTTGACTTGCCAGCAGTGCTGCAAAATAACCAGAACCCGTGCCCACATGCAANGCGTAAATTTGCTTATTAAGATCAAGACNATTTAATATTTTGGCCTCGATGACTGGACTTAACATGGTTATATTTTTTTCTATTGGAATTTCAACATCCGAAAATGCTAAAGGTAAGAATTCTTTTGGAACATAATCCTCTCTTGGGATATTTTTTAAAAGATCTAAAACAGCTTTATCCAGAACATTCCAAGTCCTGATCTGTTGTTCAATCATATTAAACCTATTTTTTTCTATTTGATTCATTGAAAAATTAATTTTATTTGTTTTGTTAGATAATAAATTATATCTTAAATTGCTATTCCATTTTGTAGCTTTAGTCTACGCATTTCAATCAAAATTAGGTAGAATAGATTTATTGCTAGGGGTCAATAATTATTTATTGTGAGAAATACCCTTGGAACCTGATTCGGCTAAAATCGACGTAGGGAATGCAACGAGCACTCCTTGCTTTACTCAATATTAAGGAGAGCTATGAACGCCCCAGACAAAAATTTAAAAGACCAAACAAACTTTGACAAATCAGATGCATCTATTGATCCAGGTGCCTTGAGCTCCTTTAAGAATTCCAAAAAAGTATACGTTAACGGAGTAAATAACACCGTCAAAGTTCCATTTAGAGAGATTAGCCTTGCTGATACGGCTTCTCAATTTGGTGCAGAAAAAAATAATCCAGTTGTTGTTTACGACACATCAGGGCCTTATACCGACCCTGAATACGATATAGATATCCGTAACGGGTTGCCACCACTGAGATCCCAATGGATTATGGAGCGAAGCGATGTTGAAGAATTAAGTGGGCCATCTTCAGAATTTGGTACCCAAAGGCAACAAGATCCTGAGTTAGAGAAGATGAGGTTTAACTTGAAACGTAAGCCCCTAAAAGCAAAGGCTGGAAAAAACGTTTCTCAAATGCATTATGCTAGACAAGGGATCATTACTCCTGAAATGGAATACATTGCAATTCGAGAAAATCAGAGACGCGAAGGTATATCTGATTTTATACAAACACAACATCCTGGGCAGGATCACGGAGCTTCCATACCTAAATTAATAACCCCAGAATTTGTAAGAGATGAAGTAGCAAAAGGTCGAGCTATTATTCCTGCGAATATTAATCACCCTGAAACTGAGCCAATGATCATCGGACGTAATTTTTTAGTTAAAATTAATGCGAACATAGGTAATTCAGCATTGGGCTCAAGCATCAGCGAAGAAGTAGAAAAAATGGTTTGGGGAACTCGCTGGGGAGCCGATACAGTGATGGACCTTTCAACGGGGAAAAATATTCATGAAACCCGTGAATGGATTATTAGAAACAGCCCGGTTCCAATCGGTACCGTTCCAATTTATCAAGCTCTCGAAAAAGTAGATGGAAAAGCTGAAGACTTAACTTGGGAGATTTTTAAAGATACTTTAATTGAGCAAGCCGAACAGGGTGTTGATTACTTTACAATTCACGCTGGCGTTCGACTTGCATACATCCCCATGACTGCCAAAAGAATGACAGGGATCGTAAGTCGTGGAGGATCTATTATGGCAAAATGGTGTCTAGCGCACCATAAGGAATCTTTCTTGTACACACATTTTGAAGAGATTTGTGAAATCATGAAAGCATACGACGTAAGCTTTAGTCTTGGCGACGGATTGAGACCAGGTTCTATTTATGATGCAAACGACGAAGCTCAGTTTGCTGAGTTAAAAACACTCGGTGAGTTAACAAAAATCGCATGGAAACATGACGTTCAAACCATGATTGAAGGTCCTGGGCATGTTCCTATGCACCTCATTAAAGAAAATATGGATTTGCAATTAAAGCATTGTGACGAGGCTCCGTTTTATACTTTAGGTCCTTTAACCACAGATATTGCCCCCGGCTATGACCATATTACATCAGGTATTGGTGCCGCAATGATTGGTTGGTACGGTTGTGCAATGCTATGCTACGTAACACCAAAAGAGCACTTAGGCCTCCCAGACAAAGAAGACGTAAGGGAGGGCATTATCACATATAAGATTGCTGCTCATGCTGCCGATTTGGCTAAAGGTCATCCAGGAGCACAAATACGGGATAATGCACTATCAAAAGCACGATTTGAGTTCCGATGGGAAGATCAATTTAATCTTAGCCTTGATCCTGAAAAAGCAAAAGAATTTCATGACGAAACATTACCTCAAGAGGGTGCAAAACAAGCGCATTTCTGCTCAATGTGTGGCCCCCATTTCTGTTCTATGAAAATCACTCAAGATGTTCGTGAATACGCAAAATCAAAAGGCATATCAGAAGCGGATGCTCTAAATGAGGGTATGCAAGAAAAATCTATTGAATTTGTAAAAAAAGGTCAGAGGTTTACCAGAAAGTTTAGCCTTTAGGTCATGGCCATCATAATTTATCTACAAGCCATATTGCTTGGAATTCTTGAAGGGCTGACGGAATTTATTCCTGTCAGCTCAACCGGCCATTTAATCATTGGCGCTCATTTGCTAAAAGTAGATCATGCTAATATAAATGTTTTTGAGATCTTTATCCAACTAGGCGCCATTTTAGCTATCGTGTACGAGTATCGTTCAATGCTCATTGAAAAAGTATTATTGATCCAAACAAAATCTTCTCAGCATTTTTTTATAAATATTCTCATTGCATCCATACCAGCTGCTGTAATAGGATTATTATTTCACGATCACATAAAAATGTATTTATTTAACCCCGTCCCAGTTAGCATTGCTTTAATCATTGGTGGGGTTCTGATTTTATTCATCGAAAAACAAATTAAATATAAACAGCTTAAAAATCTTGAGCAACTATCAAAAACTAATGCATTGGGTATAGGGCTTTTTCAGTGCTTAGCACTAATACCTGGAACCTCTCGCTCAGGAGCAACCATTATGGGAGGATTAATTCTAAAACTTGACCGGAAAACAGCAACCGAGTTTTCATTTTTTTTAGCTATCCCAATTATGTTTGCCGCCACTTTCTATGACTTATATAAAAATTACTCTAGCTTGAGTCAAGAAGATACTCTATTTTTTCTAATAGGATTTGTTGTATCCTTTTTTACCGCGCTAGTTATCATCAGATTTTTAATTAAATTTGTTTCAAATAATGATTTCAAAATTTTTGCTTACTATCGAATTATTTTTGGGTTATTCTTCCTAGTCGTTTTTATATAAATCATTGTGACTTCAAAAATTGACATCAGTGAAAGATTGATTAAGTGGCATTCGTCTTTTGGACGTCATGATCTCCCATGGCAAAAAAATAAAAATCCTTATCATGTGTGGATATCTGAAATTATGCTTCAACAAACACAGGTGAATACCGTCATACCTTATTTTGAAAAATTCATAAAACAATTTCCTAACATTGCTGCTTTAGCAAATACTGATGAGGATCAAATACTTTCTTACTGGAGCGGCCTCGGCTATTACAGCAGAGCGCGAAACATATATGCTGCTGCTCAGTCTATTAAAAATTTACATAATGGAAAATTTCCTGAGGATTACGATGACATTGTTAATTTACCAGGGATAGGGAGATCAACCGCAGGTGCTATCTTGGCTTTTTCTTTTAATAAAAAATACGCCATCCTCGATGCAAATGTAAAAAGAGTATTGTTACGATTCTTTGCCATTGAAGAACCTGTCAATAAAACAAAAACTATCAAAAGGCTTTGGTCAATAAGTGATTCCATTTTGCCCAATCAAAATATTTCGACTTATACTCAAGCCATTATGGACTTAGGAGCAACTGTCTGTAAAAGATCAAATCCTAAATGTGTTGATTGTCCATTAAACGATGGTTGCCTAGCTAGAAAAAACAATGCATCAAGCAGAATCCCTGTTAAAAATAAGTCAAAAGATAAACCAGTTAAGTACTCCCAATTTTATATTTATGAATACAACAAACGATTCTTTCTGATTAAGAACACCAAGACTAAGATTTGGAGTCAACTATGGCTGCCTCCAACAGAGCCAATTTTTCAAGAAAAACTTAATAGAGATGATTTAAAAATCTTAAAGACAGGGGAAAGAAGTTGTACATTTTCTCATTTTAAGCTGTCTTATAAATATACTCATATCCATCTTTGCAAAGAGCCAAATGATAATAGTTTTGGATTGTGGTTTGATTTTATCGATCTAACTGAGGTTGGTCTTCCAGCGCCAATTAAAAAACTTCTTACCGAATTATCTAACTAATTTCATATCCTTATGAAAAATTCCCGCATCGAGATATTGTTCACCGACTGTCTCAAATTTATTTTTTTTATAAAAATCTATTGCCGCTAATTGCGCTGAAACATATATTGCTTGGTTCGGATTTAACGATCTCGTTGCTTTAATTGCTTGCTGAATCAAAAAACTACCTATTCCTTTTGACCTTTGTGACTTGTCTACAGCCATTCGCCCTATCCATAGAGCACCCTCTTTTTGAACTACTCTTGCGTAGGCAATTGGTTGTCCGTTTTTAAAAACTGCAAAATGTTTGCCGTTATGTCATATGTATCCCACTCTAAATCAATGGGAATATTTTGCTCTTCTATAAAAACTTTTGTGCGAATTTCTTTTATAAAGCTTTGATTCTTTTTCCAACATATCTTTTGAAAATTAATGTTAGTTTCTTGCATAGTTAGTATTTTAAGGGCATTATTTATAAAATTAAATATTAGGAATCATTATGACAAAACATATCGGACTTATTTCTCGTGTCTTTTTAGCGCAAATTTTCTTTGTTTCTATTCTTTTCATTTTAAACAATATTATCAGTACTCCGGGTGGATATGGAATGTATCAAGACATGCTTGGAGCAAGAGGGTTGCCTGGAATAATGGCGCCTCTTAGCATCTTAGTTCAATTTTTAGGGGGCTTAGCACTCATACTGGGATACAAGACAAAATTGCTGCTTATGTGTTAGCTGCATACTCATTTATTTGGGCGATCGTTTATTTTTTTAATGCGATGCAAGGGCAGCCAGTATTGATCATGTCACTGCTTTATGTTGCTATCACCGGAGGTCTAATGCTTGTTGGAAGCAATCCTCAAATTACAGGCTGTGGCATAGATAACAAAAAATCAAAATAAGTGATTTGCAATTTCAGTGGGGGTTGTTTTACTCCCACTCCATCATCGGGTAAATCATATTAACGTTTCTTTTATTTTGAATATCAAACAATAACCACTTTCCTTTCTCGGACGCTGCTGCATTTTCAATGGCATACTCTAAAGTCTGGCCCTCATCGATCAACTTTCTAACATCGTCTCTCAGGACAACTAAGTATTTCAAGATGGGGTCAAATGATAATTTTTTAGATGCAGGTTTTCCATGACCTGGAATCACTAGTTGAATATCTTCATTGGCTAGCCCCTGAAGCACTTCAATAAAACCATGGATATTTCCGTCAATAACCGGGGTTCTTTCACGAAAAACAAGATCTCCGGTCCATAAAGTTTTTGATTGATGATCAAATACAGTAAGGTCAGCTTCGGTATGAGCCTCTCTATAGGCTGTCAGTGTAATTTTTCTTCCTCCAAGATCAATATCCAAAGGCTGATTTATAGGTACAAGCTCCGAGGGGAGCACCAATGGGCTTTGCTTAGCAGATATTTTACCCAAGTACTTACCATTCAATCGATGATAAATATCTCTTCTCGACATCACTCCTTTGATAAGATTTTGATGCCCTATAATTGTGGCCGAATCAAAAACAATATTTCCGTATATGTGATCTAAGTGAGGATGAGTATTGATTAGGTATTTTATAGGTTTTTTATAATGTTCATCGATATACTTTTTTAATTTTAATGCAGTTTCATAGCTCCCACCAGAATCAATTACAGCTATAGCCTTATCACCAACAATAAATCCAAAGTTGCATATATCACCGTCATACCCTTCATCAACATCCAAATGCTTTCCAATGTGCACATAAATACCTGGTAACATCTCATCAACAAAGGCAGAAATTGATACGGAATAAATCAATAAGATAAGTAGGTAAAAAGGATAGTTTTTCATACTTTTGATTATGTTGTATTTTTAAATAAATCACTATATCATCTTTGGATGGCAACAAAAAAGACAAGCTATTTTGGACCTAAGGAAAATCGCTATAACAACGTAGCTATTTTATTGCATTGGCTTATAGCCATCACCATTATTTTTATGTTCTTGCTCGGATGGTACATGCACGAGTTGCCAAAGGGCGCCCCAAAAGTGGCAAATTTTGATCTCTTTGATTTAGGGCTTATCAATATTGATGTAGCAAAAGAAGTTTCTGTTAGGACTTTTTATTACAATCTACACAAATCTATTGGACTCACCCTATTCATACTCATACTTTTTAGAGTCTACTGGCGGTTAAATCATAAACCCCCAAAAATGTTAACTTCCATGTCTTCCTTCGAAATTAAGCTAGCAACAGCGGCGCATCATTCCCTCTATCTGCTGATGGTGCTAATACCTTTATCAGGAATTATTATGTCTATTGGGAGCAAATATGGTATTCACTGGTTTGGCATACCCTTCTTACCCGGAATTGACAGTGAGGATCTTAGAAATCTATTTAAAGAGTTTCATGAAATTTTTGGACAAATTTTAATCCTAATCTTAATTCTGCATGTTGCAGGCGCTTTGAAACATACCCTAATCAACAAAGATGGTGTTTTGAAACGAATGTGGTTTCATAAATAAAAATAAACTTTCTAATCCTTTTTTTATCATAGCAGTATGAGCAACATCTTAGTTTTCACAGATTTAGATGGTACTTTACTGGACCATGATAATTACTCATTCAAGGATGCCATACCTGCTCTAAATATTTTAAAAAATAAAAAAATTCCAACTATTTTAGTTTCCAGTAAGACACAAGCTGAAATGAAAATTATTCATAAAGAAATGGATCTTAATGACTATCCATATATTTTTGAAAATGGATCTGGAATCTTTTATAACAACCAGATTTATGAATTTGGTACTTCAATTAAGACAATCCACAAAGTATTACTACCGTTAATGAATTTTTATAATTTTAAGTTTTATTCAACCCTCCCTATAAAGAAAGCCATAAACCTAACTGGATTAAAACTCGAGCAGTGTAAAAATTCACAAATCAGGCTGTTTTCAGAACCCATTATTTGGATGGATAGCGATATTTCCAGACATAAATTTATAAAAGATATCGAAACGCAAGGTCTAAACGCTTCGCAGGGTGGTCGTTTTTTAACAATAAGCTCGCACCATGATAAAGCAGATGCACTAAAATGGGTCAAAAGTAGATATGAAGAAGGTTCAAATTCAGAATTTACAGCGATTGGATTGGGTGATGGGGAGAATGATATTAATATGATTAATGTATGTAACACCAAAATATTAATTAAAAATAATAATGCTCATTTAAAACAAGATGACTGGATTATGAGTAACATGCCTGGTCCAAAGGGATGGGGTGAAGAGGTAATAAAGGCGATTAAAAAATATGAGTGACTTTTATCAAAATGGAATTATCAGCACTTTACATAACTTAAGAACAAGAACTGTAGAGGATCTCGAGAATGATCTAATAGCATTTTCGAAAACTAGGCCAATGGCCTTGGTTTTACCTAGCCTTTTTTCTGAACTGGAAAAACCTGCTCTTCAGTTAATTATAAACGAGCTAAAAAAAGTAGATTACTTGGATTCAATTATTATTGGACTTGATCAGGCAACCAAGGAAGAATATAAGTATGCTCTCCATTTTTTCAANCAACTTCCCCAAAAACATCGCGTGCTCTGGAATGATGGTCCTCGTTTAAAAAAACTAGATGANAGATTAAAGACATTTGGTCTCTCTCCAAAAGAGCTGGGAAAAGGAAGGAATGTATGGTTTTGTTTTGGTTANGTTCTTGCAGAGGNTAAAGTAAAGTCGGTNGCATTACATGATTGTGATATCACAACTTATGATAGAGAATTGCTTGCTCGNTTAATATACCCGGTNGCAAATCCAAATTTNAATTATCAATTTTGTAAGGGATTTTATTCGAGGGTGACAAATGAAAAAATGAATGGCAGAGTTTGCCGGCTTCTTGTTACCCCTCTAATAAGATCATTAAAGAAAATCTTTAAAGATAATGATTATTTAAATTATCTTGATAGTTTTAGATATGCGCTAGCAGGTGAATTTTCAATGCGTACCGATGTTCTTAATGATATTAGAATTCCCAGTGACTGGGGTCTTGAAATAGGAGTTTTATCAGAGGTGAATCGTAACTTCTCAAATAACCATTTATGCCAAGTTGATATTACTGATCATTACGATCACAAGCATCAGGATTTAAGCCTTGATGATAAAAATAAAGGTTTGTCTAAGATGTCTATTGATATCTGCAAATCAATTTTTAGAAAGTTAGCCACCAATGGACATGTATTTGATAATGAAACATTCCGATCAATCAAGGCCACCTATTATAGAATTGCTTTAGACTTTATAGAAACCTATAACAATGATGCTTTAATGAATGGGTTGAGTTTTGATATTCATTCAGAAGAAGAAGCTGTTGAAATGTTTGCTCAAAATATTCTTGATGCTGGGAATAGTTATCTTGATAACCCTATGGAAACTCCTTTTATACCATCATGGACTCGAGTAAATAGTGCTATACCAAACTTCCAAAGAGAATTTTTAGAGGCGGTGGATGGGGATATGGATGAATTCTCAAAAAGATAATCTTTTAGAATCGATTCATTCACATTAAATAGAATTTATCCCGACAGCAAGAATCATTCACTTACAAAAAAAATTTACAATATATTTTTTCAAAAAAAAAATCCGAAACCACATGATTTAATTAATCGATGGGATCAAAGTGATATTGCGGTAATTACCTATGTCGATACTTTTCAAAAAGCCAATAAAAAAAATATTCATTCATTAGAAGAATTTCTTGATACATTTTTAAAGGACTCCATTTCAACTGTCCATATTTTACCATTTTTTCCTTACAGCTCAGATGACGGATTTTCTATTACTGACTATCAAAAAATTGAAAAACAAAATGGATCTTGGGTTGATATAAAGAAACTATCTAAGAAGTATAAATTAATGTCTGATCTCGTTATTAATCACTGCTCTTCTGAGTCTAAGTGGTTTCAGCAATTTATTCAAAACCAGTACCCCGGGAAAAATTATTTTATTGCTTTTAAAAATAAACCGGACACACAAAAGGTGATACGCCCAAGAAGTCATGATTTGCTTCAGGTATTTGATACAAAAAAAGGTAAGCAGTTTGTTTGGTGCACTTTCAGTAGAGACCAGGTTGATCTTAACTTTAAGAATTCTGATGTTTTAATTGAAATACTTAAAATTATAAAATTCTATTTAGATCGAGGAATTAGTATTTTACGCCTAGATGCCGTTGCATTTTTATGGAAAGAGCAAAATTCCGAATGTATCAATTTACCTCAAACACATGAGATCATTAGGCTAATTAGGCTTATACTAGACGCGTACTCAAATAATACTTTTTTAATTACTGAAACTAATTTACCCAATAAAGAAAATATTGATTATTTTGGAAATGGTAACGAAGCCAATTTAATCTATAATTTCTCATTACCTCCCCTTATTCTTCATACACTGCTTTTTGGAAATTCTCATATTTTAAGAAAATGGCTAATGTCTATGCCACCACCAATGGAAGGGAACACTTATTTTAATTTTATTGCTTCTCATGATGGTATTGGGATTAGACCTGCCGAGGGACTTGTTCCGAATAAACAAATCAAAGCTATTTTAAAAAGAATGAAACAATTTGGAGGGCATGTATCGTACCGCAATGCTAAGCATACAAAAAAACCTTATGAAATAAATATAGCTTTAATTGATGCATTGCAAGGTACCATTGATAATCTCGATAATTTTCAAATTGATCGATTTATTTGTGCTCACGCAATTATGCTTGCTTTAGAAGGAATACCAGGAATATATATTCATAGCTTAATTGGATCTGAAAATGATCATCAACAAGTTAGAAAGTCTTCACATTATAGAAGTATTAATAGAAGAAAGTATCAGCTGGATGAAATTTCACAGTTACTTAATCAGCCCTCTCGCCAACAATCCATACTTTATAAATTAAAAAAGTTAATTAAACTTAGAAAAGCCCAAGAAGCTTTTCATCCGAATGCAACCCAATATACTCTAAATTTAGGTGATCGTTTGTTTGGGGTCTGGCGACAAAGTCAAAATAGAAAACAAAGTATCTTTGCAATAAATAATATTTCAGATCAATCACAAGTAATCGATACTGATTCTCTTAACTTAATTTTTAATAAAGAGTGGTTTGATCTTATTTCTAATAAAAAAATAAACCATAAAAAATTAATTCTAAAACCTTATCAAACTTACTGGATAACTAATTTTTAATATTAAGGTTTAATAGAGTTAATTTATATATAATTTCTTAATGATCAATAAAACATTTACTCTCCATCACGAAAATCATGATCGAGATATATTTGATTTTAAATACGTATACCCAGTCGTTTCTAGAAGGGCGGGAGGTTTGTCGCTTGGAATCAACTTAAATACTAACAATGCTTGTAATTGGCAATGTATTTATTGTGAGGTTCCGAATTTATCAAGAGGAAAACCAGATCCCATTGACGTAGGACAACTATCATCAGAATTAAGTCACTGGATTAATTTATTAATTAATTCCCCTTTCATTGAAAAAAATTGTGCCCCTGATACTAAATTTGTAGATGTTGCCTTTTCAGGTAATGGAGAGCCAACCGCAGCTATTGAATTCCATCAAATATTAATAATAGTGGTTGAAAAACTGAAACAGTTTAATTTAATTAATGATATCCAGATTAGACTAATAACAAATGGAAGCTTTATACATAAAAACTTACCAAGTCTGGACCTTTTATCTGAGTTTAATGGAGAGGTATGGTTTAAAATTGATGCAGGTGATTCTGACTCCATCAATAACATTAATCAAATTCAATCATCGCTTACAACTATAAAAAAGAATCTTAAACTTTCCTTAATTCACTCTAAAACTATCATTCAATCATGCTTATTAAAGATAAACGATGAAGTGCCATCGAATTATTTTTTAGATGATTATATAAAGCTAATAAAGCCATATGATAAGGACATAAGAGCCATTCATTTATATAGTCTTGCAAGAAAATCTCATCAAACCTCGAATCTAAAAATTGATCGCTTGACTGATTTTGAGCTTGAAAAAATTAAAAGTTACCTAGAGTCGCACCTAGAGACTAATATTTATACCTTTCCCTAATGTTTTTTGATTTATTATTTTGATGCTATATTAAATTTATGAATGACTTTGCTTTATTAATCTCTCTTAAGAAAAAAATTGTTTTACCGCTATTAATTATAATTATTGGTTCTTATTTTTCTTTTATTCTTTGTATTGCATACTACCCGGAATTACTTACTATCCAGATTAGTGATTCAACTATCTCTTTCGGAATTGTCTTTGGATTTTTCTTATCATTTTAATTTTTTTTATCACTGTGCTCTATGTTTATTTATCAAATAAATACATAGAACCTCTCATTAAAAAAATAAAATCATGAACCTCGTAGCCGTCTCCCTTTTTATTGTTTTTGTTCTAATAACGTTATTTATAACTTACTGGGCAGCCAAACAAATCAAGTCTCGTGACACATTCTATACTGCGGGAGGAAATATTACAGGTTTACAAAATGGATTAGCAATATCTGGTGATTTTATGTCAGCCGCATCCTTCTTAGGAATATCTGGTCTTGTCTTTGCCACTGGTTTTGATGGCCTAATTTATTCGATTGGTTTTCTTGTTGGATGGCCAATTGTTTTACTATTAATAGCAGAACCTCTTAGAAATTTAGGAAAATATACTTTCGCTGACGTTGCCTCATTTCGTCTTCGACAAAAACCCATTAGGATATTATCTGCNCTTGGATCATTAACAACAGTTATTTTATATCTGATNGCTCAAATGGTGGGTGCAGGAAAATTGATTGAAATATTATTTAATCTTCCTTATCAGTTTGCTATCTATATAGTTGGGGCTTTAATGATTTTTTATGTGACATTTGGTGGCATGATAGCCACAACCTGGGTACAAATCATTAAAGCNATATTACTGCTATTTGGAGCAACACTGATATCTTTTTTNGTACTGATGCAATTTGATTTTAATCTTAANTTATTTTTTAATGCAGCAATTAAAAATCATAACTTATCATCAAGCATCATGGGGCCAGGCGGTTTAATTAAAGATCCTGTATCAGCGATTTCATTGGGTCTTGCATTAATGTTTGGTACCGCTGGATTACCTCATATCTTAATGCGTTTTTTTACTGTAAAAGATTCAGTTCAAGCTAGAAAGTCAGTAGCCTATGCCACAGGTTTTATTGGGTATTTCTATATACTTACCTTTATTATTGGTTTTGGTGCAATTATTCTCATTAATGGAAATCCTTCCTACTTAAATTCTGAAGGAGGTTTAATTGGCAATAATAATATGGCTGCCATTCATTTGTCTCACGCTGTCGGTGGTGACGTGCTTCTTGGATTTATATCAGCTGTTGCTTTTGCTACCATATTGGCAGTGGTTTCTGGTTTAACATTAGCTGGTGCCTCAGCCATTTCACATGATATTTATTCCAATGTAATAAATCCTAATGGTGCGAACGAAAAAAGAGAAATTATGGTGTCGCGAATCGCTACTTTTACCCTTGGTATTATTGCAATAATTTTAGGTATTATTTTTGAAAGTCAAAATATAGCTTTTATGGTTGGTTTAGCCTTTGCTATTGCTGCCAGTACTAATTTTCCGATTATATTTCTATCTATGTTCTGGAAAAATCTAACAACTCATGGCGCTTTTATTGGGGGAATTATTGGTCTTTTAACCACCATAATTTTAGTTATTCTCAGTCCGGTTGTTTGGGTTGATATTTTTAATTACCCAGCTGCTATATTTCCTTACAAGTACCCTGCACTTTTTTCCATGACCACAACTTTCTTTTTCGTNATGATCATATCCAAGCTTGATAAGTCTGAGGAGGGTAGGGATGAGAAACATAAGTTTTCAGATCAGTATCGGCAATCACTGACGGGCGTAGATATTAATGCAAATAAAAAAAATTAATGAAATTGTTGACTGTACTCTCGAACAACTTGTAACATTATCTCGACTTTTTCTGGCTCGGTAAATTGAGTGATGCCATGGCCTAAATTAAAAATATGACCTTCACCCTCACCATAATCATCTAATATTTTTTTAACAGCATGTTCAATATTTTTTTCTGACCCAAGTAAAATTGATGGGTCCATGTTACCTTGTAAAGCAACCTTATTATTTGTTATCTTCCTTGCTTCACTTAAGCTGGTTTGCCAATCTAAACCAATTGCATTGGAATTTGCTGAAACCTGTTGCTTAAGCCATTGACCTCCACCCTTTGTAAAAATAATTTTTGGGATGTCTTCATAGCCCATTAGATTAAGATTTTGAACTATAACTTTCATGTAATTAAGTGAGTATTTTTCATAATCATGATGAGATAATGCACCGCCCCATGAATCAAAAATCATGACAGCATTAACACCAGCTTTTATCTGCTCAGCTAAATATTGGGTCACACTTTCAGCATTTATTTTTAAGATGTGGTGAATTAAGTCATCCCGGCTGTAAGCCATCTTCTTAATTGTAAGAAAATCTGTCCCCCCTCTACCTTCAATCATATATGTAGCTAATGTCCATGGACTTCCTGCAAATCCAATTAAAGGAACTCTATTTTTTAATGCCTCCTTTATTGATCGAACTGCATCAAATACGTAGGATAATTTTTCCATACTAGGGATATCTAACTTCTTTGCATCTGACTCATTTTGAATTGGATTTGAAAATTGCGGCCCCTCGCCTTGCACAAAGTCCAAACCAAGATTCATAGCATCGGGGATAGTTAAAATATCTGAAAACAATATAGCTGAATCTAACAGCGGATATCTATCAAGAGGCTGAAGAGTAACCTCTGTCGCAAAGTCTGTATTTCTGCAAAGATCCATAAATGATCCTGCATTTGCTCTTGTTTTACGGTATTCAGGCAGGTATCTTCCTGCTTGTCGCATTATCCATACCGGGGTATAAGATGTTTTTTTAAGCTGAAGAGTCTTTATAAAAGAATCATTAATTAATGACGACATAGGTTTATCGTGGGAGAATTGAGTTACCCATCAAAAATTCATCTACTGATCTAGCGCACTGTCTTCCTTCACGAATTGCCCAAACTACCAATGACTGACCTCTTCTCATGTCGCCTGCCGTAAATACTTTATCTCTTGAAGTGAAATAAGCCTTTTTTCCTTCTGTTTCAGCTTTTACATTACCTCGAGCATCTTTTTCAACATTAAATTTTTCTAATAAAGTTTGTTGTGGTCCCATAAAACCCATTGCTAATAAAACTAAGTCCGCTTTAATTGTAAATTCAGTTCCAGGCACTTCGGACATTTTTCCATCTTTCCATTCCACCCGACTGGCAACTAGCTCTTTAACTTTACCATTTTCACCAATTAACTCTTTAGTAGCAACAGACCAATCTCTATCACAACCTTCTTCATGAGAACTCGAAGTTCTTAGCTTTAGTGGCCAATATGGCCAAACCATAGATTTATTTTCTTTTTCTGGAGGCTGTGGCATTAATTCAAATTGAGTAACCGATTTTGCACCATGGCGGTTTGATGTACCAACACAATCGGATCCAGTATCACCACCTCCGATAACAACTACGTTTTTATCTGTTGCTAAAATTTGTTCAGAAATTACATCGCCTGCTACCACTTTATTTTGAGAAGGGAGAAAATCCATTGCATAATGAACCCCATCTAATTCGCGACCAGGAACAGGAAGGTCTCTTGGCCACTCAGCTCCACCTGCCAATATAACTGCATCATATTCATTGACAAGATCATCGGGATTAATATTCTCACCTACATTTTGATTTGTTTTAAAGTTAACACCTTCTACCCGCATTTGATCCATTCTTCGATCAATATGGGACTTTTCCATTTTAAAATCAGGAATTCCATATCTTAGCAAACCCCCTATGCGGTCGCTCTTTTCTAGCAAATCTACATCATGGCCAGCTCTTGCTAATTGTTGTGCCGCGGCCATGCCTGCAGGGCCTGATCCAACAATTGCAACTCTTTTACCAGTTTTATTGTCATTCACTTCTGGTTTTACAAGGCCAAGCTCCCAGGCCTTATCGATAATGGCATGCTCAATTGATTTGATCCCAACAGCATCTGAATTAATATTTAATGTACATGCTGCTTCACAAGGTGCTGGGCATATCCTGCCAGTAAACTCTGGAAAGTTATTGGTTGAATGAAGAACCTTGATTGCCTCTTCCCAATTTTGGTTGTAAACCAAATCATTCCAGTCGGGAATAATATTATTTACAGGGCAGCCATTGTTGCAAAAAGGTATTCCACAATCCATGCAACGCGCGCCCTGGACTTTTGCCTCTTCATCAGAAAGATGCAACACAAACTCTTTATAATTCTTTACTCGCTCATGGGGAGGAATATTTTGCTCAGAAAGTCTATCAAATTCAATAAATCCAGTTGCTTTTCCCATTAGGCAGTTTCCTTATTTGGTTTTTGATTTAACTCGTTAAGTGCGCGACGATATTCTATTGGCATTACTTTAATAAATAAATCCAATGAAACGTTCCAGTTGTCTAAAATTTGTTTTGCAATTTCACTTTGAGTATATTTATAATGATTTTCGATTAGCTCTTTTAAGATTAGTTCATCAGGCGTATTTAAATGCATTGTCTCATCCGTTTGCGCTTCAGCTGATTTTACTTTTTCAAGGGTTACCATCGATAGATTACATTTTTTTTCAAATATACTATTTTTATCATAGATAAATGCCACTCCCCCTGACATTCCGGCAGCAAAATTTTGCCCCGTCTCCCCAAGAATAACCACTGTACCTCCTGTCATGTATTCACATCCGTGATTACCAACACCTTCTACTACAGCGCTTGCACCTGAGTTTCGAACACAAAAGCGTTCACCCGCAACACCACTAAAATATGTTTGCCCAGAAGTAGCCCCATACATTACTGTATTACCAACAATAATATTTTCGTTAGATTTCCCAACAAACTCCTTCGGTGGTCGGATAATTATTTTCCCCCCACAAAGACCTTTTCCAACATAATCATTGCCTTCACCACTTAAATCAAATGAAACTCCTTTTGCTAAAAAGGCACCAAAACTTTGTCCAGCTGTTCCATTTAGATTAACTTTAATAGTGTCATCAGGAAGTCCGTCATTCCCATAGCGTTTGGCAATTTCATGAGAAAGTAACGTCCCTGCTGTTCGATTGATATTAGTTATTGCAGTAGTAATCTCGCAAGGATTTTTATTTTCTATGGCGTCTTTGGCATTTGCTATCAATGAGTGATCTAGTGCTTTTTCAAGCCCGTGATCTTGAGTTTCAGTATTAAATGTACCGACTTTATCCGCTATTTCTGGTCTGTGGAAAATTTTAGTAAAATCTAAGCCTTGTATTTTCCAATGATCAATTCCCTGCTGGATATCCAACAAATCAGAACGGCCAATTAAATCGTTAAATTTACTTACTCCCAGTTCCGCCATGATTTCTCTTACCTCTTCTGCCACAAAAAAGAAGAAATTAACCACATGTTCTGGCTGACCTGTAAACCTTTTTCTCAGCTCAGGATCTTGAGTAGCCACTCCAACAGGGCAAGTATTGAGATGGCACTTTCTCATCATAATACAACCCTCTACAACCAATGGAGCTGTTGCAAAACCAAACTCATCCGCACCCAAAAGAGCACCAACAACTACATCGCGGCCAGTTTTCATTTGACCATCTACCTGAACAGCTACACGACTTCTTAACTGATTCAGTACAAGAGTCTGCTGCGTTTCTGCTAGACCTATTTCCCAAGGGGTGCCCGCATGTTTAATTGAAGACAATGGTGAGGCCCCAGTACCACCGTCATGTCCAGCAATAACAATATGGTCTGACTTTGCTTTTGCAACACCGGCTGCAACCGTACCAACTCCAGTTTCCGAAACCAGCTTAACTGATATGCTTGCTTCTGGATTTGCATTTTTAAGATCATGAATTAGCTGTGCTAAATCTTCAATAGAGTAGATATCATGGTGCGGTGGTGGCGAGATTAGTCCCACACCCGGCACTGAAAAACGAAGTTTTGCAATGTAGGTACTGACTTTATGGCCTGGGAGTTGCCCACCCTCTCCAGGTTTTGCTCCCTGTGCCATTTTAATTTGAATCTGATCAGCTGCAGACAAGTACTCAGCAGTCACTCCAAATCGTCCGGAGGCAACTTGTTTAATTCTCGACCTTAAAGAATCGCCTTTTTTAAGTGGAAAATCTTTTTCTATTAAATCTTTTCCAAAAAACTCTTGAAGTGAAGAATCTTTTTCCAAAGGAATAAAACGTTTTTTATCTTCCCCGCCTTCTCCTGTATTAGATTTTCCACCAATTCGATTCATCGCAATAGCAAGAGTAGTATGAGCTTCTGTTGAAATTGACCCTAGCGACATAGCACCTGTAGCGAATCTTTTAACTATTTCAGCAGCTGGCTCAACCTGATCCAAAGATATAGAACCTTTTGATTTAAATTTAAACAATCCTCTAAGAGTCATGTGTCTTTTGGATTGATTGTTAATTAATTCCGCATACTCTTTATAAGTGCTGTACTCATTTTTTCTTGTTGAATGTTGAAGTTTAGCAATTGACTCAGGATTCCACATATGTTGCTCGCGAATTCTAAATGCATATTCACCACCAGCATCTAATGCATTTGCTAAAACTGGATCACTTCCAAAGGCATCTTCATGAATTTTTTCTGCTTCTAATGCAACCTCGCCAAGGCCAATTCCCTCAATATTAGTAACTGTGCCCGTAAAGTAATCTTCGATAAATTCCGAGTTTAATCCAATTGCTTCAAAAATTTGGGCGCCACAGTAAGATTGAAAGGTAGAAATACCCATTTTTGACATGATTTTATAAAGGCCTTTACCAACCGCTTTAACAAAATTCTTTTTTGCTAATTCGTAATCTGGAGAAACTTCTTTCATTGTTTCGTAAACTAACCACGGACAAATAGCCTCTGCACCATAACCACCCAATAAAGCAAAATGATGGACTTCACGAGCCGACCCAGTATCCACAACAAGTCCCGTTTTTGTCCTATTNCCNTCGTGNACTAAAAACTCATGNGTTGCTGATGATGCTAATAAAGCTGGAACTGCAATTCTATTTGAACTAATATTTCGGTCAGAAAGAATTAAAATATTAAACCCATCCTTAATGGCTTGATTTGCCTGATTACAAATATTATCAAGTGCAACATTCATTCGATCTTTGGCATTTGAACCAGAAGTCTTTTCATATGTAATATCAATCACTTTGGATTTAAAATGTCCATTCGTTAATGATTCAATAGATTTCAACTGCTCTAGTTCTTCCAAATTTAATACTGGCTGACTTGACTCTAATCGCCANGGNGGATTNGTTTCTTCTATTCCCAAAAGATTTGGTTTGGGCCCAATAAAGGTNACCAAAGACATAACGATCTCTTCACGAATCGGGTCAATCGGTGGGTTAGTCACTTGAGCAAAAAGTTGCTTAAAATAGTTATAGAGCGACTTAGATTTGTTTGATAGGACGGGGAGCGCAGCATCATTGCCCATAGAACCAGAAGCTTCTTGGCCACTATCAAACATCGGTTGCAAGATAAACTTTAAGTCCTCTTGAGAATATCCAAAACCCTGCTGAATATCAAGAATAGGTTGCTGTAAGCCTGGAGCTGAATCAACTTTTTTGAGATCGCCCAAAAAGAAACGTGAATCTTTTATCCATTTTTGATAAGGTTTTGCAGATGCTAAAAGTTTTTTAACTTCCTGGTCATCAATAACTCGGCCTGCTTCTGTGTCTATTAACAACATTTTTCCAGGCTCTAAACGCCATTTTTTAACAATTTTTTCTTCTGGAAAAGTTAGTACGCCCATTTCCGATGCCATCATTACCACGCCATCATCAGTCATTAAATATCGTGCTGGCCTTAAACCATTTCTATCTAATGTTGCCCCGATCATTTGACCATCAGTAAAGGCAACAGCAGCCGGACCATCCCATGGCTCCATAAGAGCTGCATGATATTCATAAAAAGCTTTTCTCTCCTCATCCATAAGTGGGTTACCTGCCCAAGCTTCCGGAATCAACATCATCATCGCATGTGGGAGACTGTAACCTCCAGCAACCAATAACTCTAAACAATTATCAAAACATGCCGAATCCGATTGACCATCCTCGATAAGTGGCCACAATTTATCTAAGTCTTCACCGAGAAGAAGAGATTTCATGGTTTCATGTCGGGCATGCATCCAATTTACATTGCCTTGAACCGTATTGATTTCTCCATTGTGAGCAATCATTCGGAATGGATGCGCCAAATCCCAAGAGGGGAAAGTGTTGGTCGAAAATCGTTGATGCACCAAAGAGATGGCTGAAGTAAATAATTCATTTTTAAGATCCTTGAAGTACAAGCCAACTTCAGCAGCTAACAACATTCCTTTGTAGACAATTGTCCTTGATGACATGGACGGAACGTAAAACTTTACTGGATCATTGTTTTTTAATTTGCCAATTTCAATTTCGATTCTTTTTCGAATAACAAAAAGTTTTCTCTCGAAGCCAGTCTGCTTTTCGCAGTCTTCAGATCGTTTGATAAAAATTTGCTTTATGGACGGCTCTACCTCTTTCGCAGAATCTGCTATATCAGAATTATCAACAGGAACTTCTCTCCAACCTAAAATACCTTGACCCTCTTCTTTAACTATTTTTTCAACTATTTTTTCAAACTGGGCTCTCAAAACATTGTCTTTGGGTAAAAACATCATACCAATTCCGTAATGTCCTACTTCAGGAAGGGATATGCCTAAATTATCAGTTTCAGCAACAAAAAACTCGTGCGGAATTTGACTTAGTAAGCCTGCCCCATCACCCAATTTAGGATCATATCCAGTCGCTCCACGATGAGTGAGGTTATCCAGAATAGTCAGCCCTTGTTCAATAATTTCATGGCTTTTCTTACCGTGAATATTTGCCACAAAACCAACGCCGCAGGCATCATGTTCGTTCGCCGGATTATATAAACCTTGTTTTTTAATGTTCGTTTTTTTGGTCATATCTTTAAGTCATTTTTTAGTATTAAGCCGAACCCATAATATTAATGGTTTTAGCCTCTAAATTCAATGGTTTTCAATGATTTATCTTGTTAAGCTTTGATCTTTGAGAATGCTTTTTTTGCACACTCAATTGTATGTTGAATATCACTCAATGTATGAGCAGCTGAAACAAATCCAGCCTCGAATGCAGAAGGGCCAAAATAAATTCCCATACTGAGCATCTCATGAAAGAAGAAATTAAATTTCTCACGGTCAGAAGCCATTACATCAGCAAAAGAATTTGGAGGGTTGTCACTAAAGTACAAGCCAAACATTCCTCCAACATTTCTCGCGCAAAAAGATATTCCTTCCTCAGCGCCTGCATTGGTCAGGCCATCTACTAGAGTTTTTGTTTTGCTGCTTAATTCACTAAAAAATTCTGGCTTTTGTATGAGCTCCAAAGTTTTAAGACCTGCCGCAACAGCAACTGGGTTTCCTGATAATGTTCCCGCTTGATATACTGGACCTAATGGTGCTAACTTTTGCATAACTTCTTTTTTTCCTCCAAAAGCACCTACCGGCAACCCACCTCCGATAACCTTACCAAGTGTCGTCAAGTCGGGAGTAATTCCAAAAAGCTCTTGGGCACCTCCAAGTGCAACTCTAAAACCTGTCATTACCTCATCAAAAATTAATAATGCTCCATATTTTTCAGTTAAGGACCTTAATGAATTTAAAAATTCAGCGGACGGTGTAATTAAATTCATATTTCCAACAACCGGCTCTAAAATAACACAGGCTACTTCATTTCCCTGGCTCTTAAAAAGTTCTTCTAATTCACTTACATTGTTATAACTCAGTGTTAGTGTATGCTTCGCTGTATCAATAGGAACGCCAGCTGAGCTTGGTTGACCAAAGGTTAGCGCGCCAGAGCCTGCTTTTACCAATAATGAGTCGGCATGGCCGTGATAACAACCTTCAAATTTTACTATTTTATCTCGCTGGGTATATCCTCGTGCTAATCTAATCGCGCTCATGGTGGCTTCCGTTCCTGAACTAACCAATCTTACCTGCTCAATCGAAGGCACAATTTTGACGATTTCTTTCGCCATATCTAGTTCACGAGCTGTAGGCGCACCAAAAGACAAGCTATCTTTGGCAACTTCCTGAACAGCACTAATTACTTCTGGATGTGCATGACCTAAAATCATTGGCCCCCATGAATTAATGTAATCAATATATTCTTTTCCTTCCTCATCCCATAATTTCGACCCTTTGGCTGACTTAAAAAAAATTGGGGTGCCTCCAACAGAACCAAAAGCACGGACGGGGGAATTCACTCCACCTGGAATAAATTGTTGTGACTCTTCAAACAAATCTTTGTTATTTCTCATATTTCCTCAATATTGTATTTATATTATTAATCACTTTATCAACATCAACTGACGAATATAGCGTATTGATCATGGCAATAGCATTTACTCGAGTTTGGGCAACAGATTCACAATTATGTAAAGTTATTCCTCCGATTGCAACTACCGGCTTCTCAGCGACATCAACAACCATCGAAACAAAATCAGTTGATGCATGAGGAGCCTGAGGTTTTGTTGTGGTTGGAAAACATGCGCCAACAGCGATATAGTCGCAATCTTTATTCAACATTTCTTTAACTCGCTCCATCGAGTTATAGCAAGAAATACCAACAATAATATCATTGTTGATAGAATACCTAACTTCTTCGATATTGTTATCATCTTTTCCTAAATGAATACCATCTGCATTTAAAATCTTACAAAGTTCAACATCATCATTTATAATTAAAGGCACATGATAATGAGCGCATAGATTAATTAGTCTCTTTGCCTGCTCTAGCTTTAAAGTATTATTTGCCAACTTATTTCGATATTGAAGCACTGAGACACCAGCTGATAATATTTCATCGGTCTTTATCAACAAATTTTGTGTATCTTGCCAATCAGGGGTAATGGCATATATTCCTTTAATGATGTGTTTTGTCATCTTGGGCTTCGTCATTCATCCAATAAAATCTATTTGGGATATCTTGTCCCTTACCAATTTTTAACGAGTGTTTCAGTGACTGCCAAACAAAATCTTGAGCTTCGGCTACAGCAGACTCTAATGACAAACCCAAGGCATAAAATGCTGAGATTGCTGATGTAAGTGTGCAACCAGACCCATGATACTGATTTGAAAGCCTCTCATACTCATACTGAACTGGCTCAGCAGAGCCAAATAAAATATTTTTCACGACCAAATCATTAGGCTGATTATCCGCACCGGTTATTAAAACATTACTTGCACCAGAATCCTGTAATAGTCCACCCAGCTTATGAATCAAATTAATATCTATTACCGTATCTCCCAGATTGGCATACATAGCTGCCTCTTTTACATTGGGGGTTATTAATTCGCATTGCGGGAATACATCGCTCTTCATTAAATCCATCATTCTCTTGTTTGTTAAGGTATCACCTCTTCCAGAGGCAATAATTGGATCAACAATTATTGGTATTTCAGAGTAATCCCTCATAATTTTGGCTATGACCTTGATATTATTCTCACTTGATAATAAGCCACACTTGATTACTGATACTTCTGTCTCATCTAAAATAGCTCTTGCCTGATCTTCAACAAAACTCGGCTTCATTGCTTGTAAAGCATAAACCCCTGCCGTATCTTGTACAGTTAATCCTGTAATTACCGTAAGTGGATAACAACCAATGCTTGACTGGGTCATAATATCAGCCTGAATTCCTGCTCCACCCGTTGGATCCGAAGCTGCAAAAGTTAATATTTTAGGTTGATTATTCATAATGTCTTTTTTAATATATTTAATCATAACATCCCCAATAACCAGCAAAATATTTGCTTTTCTTTCATTAAAAATGTTAATATCAAACGCCTTATTAATATTATCGGAGAATTAAATGTTGAATAAATTTTTATTGGCTTTACTTTTTGGTCTTGCTTTAACAGCTTGTGGTGAGAATTCATCCTCAGATGTTACAGATGCTGAATTACCACCTTTGACAGAAGAAGCACCCGCTGAAGAAGCCCCCGCTGAAGAAGCACCCGCTGAAGAAGCAGCTGCTGAATAAAAGTTTCTAAAATTAAGGCTGTTATTTTTTGCAGCCTTAATTAAATATCTATCGGATCC
>JGI26088J50261_1000375_pt1 | contig 27031 bp, 19 predicted proteins | sample SaaInl1SG_22_DNA_FD_50261 | JGI IMG/M metagenome (IMG submission 50261)
CTTCCGTATCAGTTTCACTGTGAAATTCAAATCCGTTTTCAATGAGTAATTCCTTCAGAGCTTGGTAGTTCTCGATGATACCGTTGTGTACTAAAACGAGATTACCAGAGTTGCTGACGTGTGGGTGCGCATTTTCGTCTGAAGGCTGACCGTGCGTAGCCCAACGTGTGTGGGCAATACCGGTAGAGCCCGAAGTGTCGCCAGAAAGAGCTATCTCCTCCATGGCTTTCACCATACCTTGTTTTTTGTAAAGGGTGATTTCTCCGTTTTGCGCTAATGCCACGCCTGAACTATCGTATCCACGATACTCTAGACGCTTGAGGCCGTTGACAAGAATTGGAAATGCTTTACGATCTCCTACGTATCCTACAATACCACACATAATGATTTGGTTTGGTTGTTTGGTTCAGCGAAAATAACGCTTCTTATTTACTGCGCGTATAGTAAACGTTAAATTCCGCCGGAATGACAGGATGCATACCACCACCAAGAACTACTCTATGGAGGTTACCGCTGCTTGAAGATGGTGCAATGAGTATGGGTAAAATCTCTTCACGATCATTCACAAAGTCGTGAACCATTCTGGTCACGTTGAAGGTATAATTGAATTCACGAACATCTGTTCTGGCAACTGTACCCCCTGTTGGGTTCACACTAGAAGAATAATCCCGAATTAGCTGCTGTGCGGTATCGAGATCCTGAATAAGAATTAACGATCCAGGAAATCTGTATTGACCAGCTGTACCCTGAAGAACATCGAAAGAAAGCTCCGCTCGGTTGATAGAGTATCCCTTGCCAATAAGGGTATCTAAATCTGGAAAGTGAAGCTCTGTTCTAACTCCAGAACCGCCTTGAACATACGTCAATACTTCGCCGTTGGCTGTATCGACCATATCCAAATCGAATTGGGCATTGGTGTAATCGTTTGAGAACAGGTTGTAGCTCAAAGTTGGATCACCGAAGTTTTGACCAAAGGTCAAATTGAACACTTTTGCAATAGTATCATCAACTCCTGTATGGTAGTAAAGCTGAATCAACGATCCAGAAGCATCCAGGTTAAAATATCCTGCTACACTAGACCCCATACCCTCGTCCGTGAAATAAAGGCCCGGCACTTCTTTGACAAAATCTTCATTGTCTGCAAAGTGACTCTCACCATTGATAGCAGCATCAAAAATATTCGTTTGAAAGTAAGCCGGATCAGCATCAAAAGAAAGGAAACCTACCAAGGTATCTACACCATTAAATACTGTATCGCGAGGTCCAATAACGACCATCGTATCTGCAATTGCAGAGCCATAGTTTACGGTGCCGTTGGAATAATAGGACAAAGAATCAACTTGCTCATCGAGCAAAGGATAAACTTTTAAGTCAATATCATCGCCCTCAACTCCGTAATAGCTTGAGTAAGCTATGCGCACCTTTACAGAATCACATATGGTTCCTTCTCCAAAATCTGGCGATGATTTTGAGAGGAGTATTCTAGTGAAAAAAGATGCATTAGTTCGGCCAAAAATTGGATCGTCATAATTACCGAGAATGACCTGTGAAGGATTCTTAGTACTCACGCTATCCCAACTTCTTGTGAATGAAACTACAGGGAAAGTAAGCTTCTCGCCCAATTCAGGACGTTCATCAACAAACTTTCCGGAGCCAATAGTGCCATTGCTTTTTTCACACGAGGCGAAAACAGAAGCAGCAAAGATTAGGCTTAGGGCGAAACGAAATTTATTCGGCATCTGTTTCAACAAGGAGAGATTCGTACACCTTGATTGCCTCTTCAGGCTGCTCCATGAATGACGTACCGTCGACTACGTCAACACCGATAGATTTTGCGTATTCCGCAACCTCTGCAGTGTTTTGCTCTCCTAAAATAAGTACATCCGAATATTTCGCTGCAAGCTTTTGAAGATCTACACTCGTTGGTGCTTCAAGACCTTCAGTCAAGCTAGAGTCAATCTCGTCAAACTCCATTCCTGCTTTCAGTTTTGGACCTAGAGTTCCGTCAAAGCCGTTATCGTAAGCTGAGAACACCACCTTAGCATCCTTGAAGATTGGGTTCTCGCTTTGGAACAATTTCAAATACATTGGAACCAAAGCAGACATCCAACCGTGCACGTGAATTACATCTGGCTTCCAACCTAGTTTCTCTACGGTATCAATAGCACCTTTGGAGAAGAAAAGCGTACGCTCATCATTATCTTCAAAGTACTTGCCATCTGCGTCGGTGTACGTGAATTTACGCTTGAAGTATTCTTCGTTATCGATGAAATAAACCTGCATACGTGCACCTGGAACAGAAGCAACCTTAATGATCAAAGGCATGTCCATATCGTTGATTACGACATTCATACCGCTAAGACGTATAACCTCATGCAACTGGTGACGGCGCTCATTAATTACCCCAAAACGAGGCATGAACACGCGCACTTGGTGGCCGCTGTTGTTGGTTTTCTTAGCTAGTGCTAAAGTTGTACTTGAAATCTTGTTCTCAGGTAGGTATGGGTGAATCTCTTGTGATATAAACAATACTCTCTTACTATCCATACGGATTAGATGTTTTAAAACTAGAATGCAAAGATACCTTTTTTTAACTCAGATTCCTAAGAATAGCCTAGTTTTGAGCCCTTATACAGCCCAAAATGACCGTTTTAAGAAGTCTTTTAGAATTAAACACTTGGAGAAGTAGCCTTGGCGAGAAAACACTTGGTTTTGTACCTACTATGGGTGCTCTTCATGAAGGTCATTTAAGCCTAGTTGAACAAAGTCTTTCACTTTGCCAAATTACTTTGGTGAGTATTTATGTGAATCCCACCCAATTCAACAATCCTGAGGATCTTGCAAAATATCCTTCTACGTTGGACCAAGATTTAGAATTATTGAAGGAGGCAGGTAGTGTCGTTGTTTATTTGCCAAAACAAGAGGATTTGTATCCTAACGGTCTTGCCTCTCGGAACTTTGATTTTGACTCTTTGGGTCAATTCATGGAGGGTGCAGGACGTCCAGGACATTTTGAAGGCATGGCGACGGTAGTCACTAGATTCTTCGAGATCATCAAACCACATAATGCATTTTTTGGGGAAAAGGATTACCAGCAATTAGCCATTATCAAGAAGGTAGTGGCTGATGAGGATTGGCCAGTAGAAATTATTCCTGGGGCAACAGTTCGCGAAGAGGACGGACTAGCAATGAGTAGCCGAAACCTCCGCTTAGACACTGCTCAGCGCGAAAGTGCCAAGGAAATTCATGCTATTATCACAAATTGGATCCAATCAAAGGCATACACATCCAACTCTCCAGTGGACGGAAGAGCAGAGCTCATTAGCGCCATAAATGATGTGGCTCACCTCGAAGTCGAATACATCGAATTTAGCGAGGCGGATACACTCATCCCAGTGAATTCTTTTGATCTGAATGTTCCAACAAGGGTCTTCGCTGCGGTTATGTGTGGAAATGTTCGTCTTATCGATAACCTTCCTCTTTTTTAATCTACTTTTGCGCCATGCAAATAGAGGTAGTAAAGAGTAAAATTCACCGCATTAAGGTCACAGGAGCTGACCTTGATTATGTAGGTTCTATCACTTTAGATGACGATTTAATGGCCGCTGCTGGCATCATCCCAGGTGAGCGTGTATACATCGTCAATGTCAATAATGGCGAACGATTTGATACCTACACCATTTCGGGAGGCAACAGCACTGGCCAAGTAGTTCTTAATGGCCCGGCTGCTCGTCGAGTTCAAAAAGGCGATATCATCATCATCATAGCCTATGCTCAAATGACTCCTGAGGAAGCAAAGTCATTTAAACCTCAAATCGTTTTCCCAAACGAATCAACTAACCTGTTGAAGTAGTGTCTTTGAATGTGAAAAAGACCATTCAATACGTGCTCTTTTTGAGTATAGGAATTGCATTGCTCTACCTCACATTTCGAAATACCAATCCAGCAGATCTCTGGACAAACATTCGCTCAGTAGATGGCTTCGGGCTTCTGCTCGCCTTAGGAATAGGCTTCATCGCCGTCATTATTCGAGGTATCCGTTGGGTCCAATTGCTTGCCTCACTTGGCTACAAAGTCTCTCCAGTAAATGCTATCTCCGCAGTTGCCTTTTCTTACCTGGTCAATCTAGTCACACCTCGAGTAGGTGAAGTAGCGCGCTGTACAGCCTTAAACCGCACTGATGACGTGCCTTTTGACAAACTCTTCGGAACGGTAGTGCTCGAACGAGTAGTAGATACATTAATGTTCGGCCTGGTCGTATTGGTTACACTGTTCACCCAAGCGCAACAATTGGGCATCTTTTTAGAACAAAGTGGAGCTGATATCCCTGAGCTTTCCTTAGGGCTAATCGCAGGACTAATCACAGGTTTACTTATAGTGCTCGCTCTTGTTTGGGCAACCCGTAAAATCTGGTCACAGTGGGCATTCGTTCAGAAAATTTCCAGCTTCCTTTGGGGCATAGTGGAGGGGCTTAAAAGTGTCCAAAAGGTGGAAAACAAACCTCTATTTTGGCTGTATTCATTAGCCATTTGGGGCTGCTATGTCGGCACCATTGTCGTTGGATTCCAAATTGTTGACGGCTTAGCCGATTTAGGAGTAGGCGCTTCATTCTATATTAGTGTAGCTGCAGCCCTAGGCTTTGTAGTGCCAGTGCCTGGTGGTATTGGTGCTTACCATTACCTAGTTTCAAAAGCACTCACCGTCTTAGGTTACAGCCCAGATCTTGGTATTGCCTTTGCAACCATCATCCACAGTGGTCAGAGCTTGATGTTCATAACTACTGGTGCAATTGGCATGGGTATTCTGTATTTTGCGAGGAAGAAGTAATTCACTCGCATGGCAAAAAGTAGAAGCATATTTATCTGTACAAACTGTGGCACCGAACATTCCAAATGGATGGGCCAGTGCCAAGGTTGTAAGGAATGGAACACGCTCGTGGAAGAGATTCAGTCCAAGAGCAAACCTGATCCACGAGCGTGGAGCGGCGACAACGCTTCGAGTAAGCCATTAAAAATTAGTGAAGTAGAGCACACAACCGTGCAGCGCTTCCCCATTCGCGACGAAGAGTTTTCTAGAGTGCTGGGTGGAGGTGTTGTGCCGGGATCTGTGGTTTTATTGGGAGGTGAGCCTGGTATAGGAAAAAGTACCCTGCTCTTGCAAATGGCACTTAAGTTCAGTGGAACTGTTGCCTATATCAGTGGTGAGGAAAGCCCGTCGCAGATTAAACTCAGGGCGGAACGGATTGGTCGTACGGAGAGTGAATTGTTTTTATTGAGTGAAACAAAGACTGAGGCCATTTTCAACCATTTGAAAAAGATGCGACCACATCTTGTCGTGGTAGATTCTATCCAGACCCTGCATGTACCGCACATTGAAAGCACACCGGGTTCTGTAGCTCAGATTAGAGAGAGCGCCGCAAGCTTCATTCGATATGCCAAAGAGACTGGGACACCAGTGCTATTGATTGGCCATATTAATAAGGAAGGAAGCATTGCAGGACCTAAGATATTAGAACATATGGTGGATGTTGTTCTTCAGTTTGAGGGCGATCCAAACCTGTTGTACCGCATTCTTAGAGCACACAAGAATAGATTTGGATCTACTCATGAGATAGGGTTGTATACCATGGAACAAGCTGGATTGCAGGGCGTAGCAAATCCAAGTGATTTGTTGTTGACCAAACAACATGACGGTCTGAGCGGCAATGCTGTGGCAGTGCTGTTGGAGGGTGTGCGCCCGATGTTGCTAGAGCTGCAGGCATTGTGTTCTACCGCTGTTTACGGAACTCCGCAACGATCAACGACGGGTTTTGACACGCGTAGATTGAACATGCTTTTAGCCGTTTTGGAGAAGCGTTGTGGGTTCCGATTGGGACAAAAGGACGTCTTTTTAAATATCACGGGCGGCTTGCGCGTAGACGATCCTGCATTGGATTTAGCGGTCATTGCTGCCATCCTTAGCTCAAATGCTGACGAGCCTATTTCAGGCAAGGTATGTTTTGCCGCAGAGGTTGGCTTAACTGGCGAGGTGAGGCCAGTGACTAAGGTAGAGCAACGCATTAGAGAAGCTGAAAAGCTTGGGTTTGAGCGCATCTATGTGAGCGGTCATCACCAAATAGAAAAATCCCACTACGACATTGCCATAGTGGGATTGAAAAGAATTGAAGAATTGGTCCGTGCCCAATTCTAATGGTCTACTTATTCACCTGCAGAATCTAGAAGGTTCGCAAGCTCAGTTAAATCTGGCGTAAGGATGATCTCCGTTCGACGGTTAATGGCTTTGTTGCTCGAAGAGTTGTTCTCAACAAGCGGCACATATTCACCACGACCAGCAGCTGTTATACGCTTTGGATCTAGCCCTGAGTTTTTGGTCAAGATTTTAACCACGTTAGTGGCACGCATCACACTGAGATCCCAGTTGTCTTTAACCTGACTCTGGCCGCGGTACGGGTCATTGTCCGTATGGCCTTCTACTAAGACACTGATTTGTTCATTTTCAGCCAATACTCGCGAGAGGTTTTCCAAGGCTACCTGACCGTTTGTAGCAACGTTCCATGACCCTGGTGCGAAGAGTAAGCTGTTTTCAAGACTTACATAGACTTTACCATCACGCATGTTAACGGTAAGTCCTTTACCTGTGAAACCAAGTAATGCATCGGCCACTTTTTGACGGACATAATTAACAGTGCTGTCCTGACGACGAATAACGCCCTCTAGCTCAGCAACACGACGCTGGCCTTTTTCTAAGGCACGGCGCTCGGTGTTCAAGCTATCCTCTTTGGCTTGGAGACGACTTTGAATAGCGCTCAATTCATCCATCAACGCTTTGTTTTCACGAGCGCTCGCTGCAATGAGCGTGCTGTTGTTGTCCAGCAAGTAATCGTACTGCTTTGATAAACGGTCGTACTTTGTTTGCAAAGCGCGAAGCTCGTCAAACTTAGAAGTGGTATCCTCTTGAAGCTGATTCACCTCACGACGGACCTCACCCAAAGTACGCTCGAGCTCTGAATTTTCGGCCGCTCGTAATTCAGTCTTCTGTCTAAGCTGATCGGCTTCGTTTGACAGCAGGTCATATTTCTCTTGTAAGGTCTTGTGCACCTTGGTGCTCACACACGAAGTGGTGAGTGCTCCTAAGAGTGCGAAGATGAATAGCTTCTTCATGGAATTGGTTTATTTCAATTCTACTGCTACGGTACCCAACACATATGAGTCGGTCATTACTGCTGCAGTGTAAATTCCTGGTTCTAATACAACAGGTGCATCTGTTGCTCTGTTCGCAGCGATACAAACGTCCATTGCTTCGCCCTGGAAGTTCACCTTAGCCATACCATTGTAACCGCTGTTTTCGCCAGCTACTACTGCCATGTTGTTTTCAGGTGCATCTACTGCCTTGCCATTTGGCGCGAATAATTTTACATATAATGTACGCTCACCTGACTCTGCAATGCGGTTCTTCGCAATGGTAATACAAACGTTCACGCGTTCTGTTTTCTTAGCGCGCTTCGTCTTGCGCTCTTTGCCACTTGAGGTGATGCGAGCTGCTGTTGCCGAAGATGCTGCAATAACTAACTGCTTACCTTTCGCTACCGTATTTGAAAGTGCACTATTCTGACCAGATAAGCTTTGGTTTGCAAGGATTGCAGAATTCAAGCTATCTGCCACCATCTGCTCACGCATTTTCAATGCCGCGTATGCTTCGTTTGTGCTATCAAGTTTTTCTACCAATTCCGCATTTTGCTTCTTCAATCCGTTTAAACGGTAACGGTAGTTTGTTAGTTGTTTCTTGTTATCAACATTCACTGCGTTGATGCTATCGATCAATGCACCCAAGCGTGAAGTCTCAGCCTCGATGAATGAATTTAGACTATCGTTCTCGCCAATCTGGCCCATTAAATCTTCCTTCAAACCGCTCAATTCGATGGTCAATTCTTGCTTGTCCAACTCCAATGCATGCTTCTCTTCACTGCGTAAATACAGCAATACACCCAATGCAATTACACCAACAGCCAATAGGCCAATAATTAACCCTGATCTCCCTTTGTTTCCTTCTGAACTCATCGCTCCTTTTAATTTATCTTCTAATGAAACGAAACTACCTCAATATCAGCATATCTATCTTAAATCAATGCTAAGTTTTTTAACAAGCCTCGTCGCTCCTAAACATTGCCTCCTTTGCGAAGGTCTTCTTCGCCCTGCAGAGCAAAGCGCATGCCAAATATGTATAGACGCTCAACCAAGGTGTTCTCCAATAGAATTAGAACGTCTAAAAAGAGTGAGCTCCACTGCAAATGCCAACTTTCATGCCCTTCTTCTCAATACACCTTCAGTAAGCACCCTTTGTCACAGCTTTAAGTATGGAGGCAACATGTGGTTGGCGCGACAACTGGGTCGAGAAATAATGGGGCCTTCATTGGAACTGTTCAATAACCATAACATCATCTTAATTCCTATGCCAATTTCAAAGAAGCGGCTTAGAAAAAGAGGGTACAATCAGAGCGAGCAATTGGCCAAAGGATGCCTCTCTTCCCTCAAAAACAGCGGGACAAACTCAACTATAGTCCATTTACTAGAGAAGATTCAGGACAAGAAAAGTCAAGTGGAGATGAGTCCTTTTGAGCGATGGACGAACCCGCGAGGGAGCTTGCGAGTGAGCCCAAAAACAAAGCAGCGCATCCCGAGGGATGCGCTGCTTGTGCTGATCGACGACACCGTGACTACGGGATCGACGTTAATTTATGCCGCAGAGGTTATTCGAGAAGAGTTTCCCGAGCAGCCTTTGCATTTGCTCGCACTAGCCCTAGAGGTTTAGTGGCGAACAATAATTGATTTCTGCACTACACCTCTATCTGTCGCAACTTCTATGAGGTAAGCACCAGCTGCCGCCCCACTTAAATCATAAGTCTTACTTAGGACAGAAGAAGTAGGATCGAATTGGTCCACAAGAATCTCTTGACCCAAGTAGTTGATAATTCGAATGCTCACCTCAGCGCTATGTGAAATCTCACCATCGATGGTCACCAATCCTTGTGTTGGGTTCGGATAAATCATCAATGCTGTAATTCCAGCGTTATCTTCGATACCAATGGTAGAAACCTGTACACTGAAGGTGGTGTTCACAGTATCACAATCGTTGTAGACGGTCAAGGTTACCGTGTAGTTGCCGTTTGATGTGTATGAATGCGTCACTGTACCTGCAGTACCGTTTGAAGAATTTCCGTCACCAAAGGAGATATTAAACCCTGTTGCATTGTTACTATTCCAGTTGAAGGTGATAGCCGCGTAAGTAGCAGTAACACTATCTACATTGAATTGTGGGTTGCCCAATACTACAGCAACACAAGAGTCGGTTGTGAAGGAATGATACATCGTAAGTGATGTATCACCAGCACCACAAGCCTCTTTCACGAAGAAGTCGTAAGTAGTAGACGGTGTTAAACCGGTCAATGATGCAATGGCAGTACTTGATGAGCCACTCATCGTAGTAAAGGTTCCTTGTGCACTGTATTCGTACATGAAGGTTCCGTTACCACCGGTCCAAGTGATATCCGCCGTTGTAGCTCCCAGATTCGTTGTAGCTAGATTAGACGGCATTGGACAAGATACTGTAACACAATTCGCAAGAAGCGTATCCTGCACACCTGTACCAAAGCTACCCGTTGTAACAGATGTGCTTTGCGTACCTGAGGCATTCGATAGCGTATAACTCACCTCTGAGGGCCAAGAACCAGCGGCCGAGTTAATCACAGTAATCTGAGTACCGCTACATACACTAAAGTCTACCGTGTCAGAGCTTCCTGAAGCCAACGTAAACGATTGGCCAAAGACACCATTGTAAAGCACTTGAACCTCGGCACCGTTCCAACCATCGCCGTATGAGTCATTCATGATCATACTCCATGAACATTGATCTGAAGTATCGCACAAGCTAGTACAGAATGTGAGCGGACCTAAGGTATCGCTCACACCAGAGGCACCACAATCTCCAATAACAATAACATCATAACACTGACCCGCACTAAGACCTGTGATGGTGAAGTTGTTTGAGGTTGTCGAATCTATTGAAGTAATGGTCGCACCGGTCGCTTGACTAAATCCAACTGGACCCCACTCGTAAATGTAATTGGCCGTTCCACCGTTCAAATCAAAGTTGAACGTTGCGTCGTTTTTACCAGCCACATAAGTCAGATTCGTTGGTGTAGGACAAGCAACATTACAGTTGGAAGTAAAGGTTGCCATCACTGTACCTACACCTGTACCAAAGGTGTTGGTGTATGTTGCGATTACTGTTCCGCTTTGAATGACATTCAAGCCAATCTCACTAGCGAAAGAACCTCCATCAATAACCTCAATCGTAAAGGTTTCTCCACTACAAACACTAATTGTTTCTGTGTACGAAGAACCTGTAGTAAAGTTTGCTCCAAGAGTATATTGAACTGCACCGGCAGAACTAACCACATTTACAAGAGCACCGTTCCAACCGTCACCGTAAGAATCTGTGAGCTCAATATCAATTGAACATTGACCCGACGCAGAACATGCAGAGGTAGCGAAAGTTGTTGGGCCCGCACCCAAACTAAGCGTACTATCGGCACACATCTGATAGATGTATACATCGTAGGCCGTATTAGAATCCAAGCTCGTTAACCAATATGGCGAAGATGAAACCGTAACAACCGTACCCGTACTCTGTGAAAAATTCGGTACAAATCCTGCTGGACCGTACTCAAGGTAAGTTGCAATACCCGTTGAGGAGTAAGTTACCTCAGCAGAATCTAAACCTACATAGCCCATGGTTACAGCAGACGGCGAAACACATGGCGCACAATTCGAGATGAATTGGGCCATAACGGTACCTGTCGTAGTTGATGATGTATTTGTATAAGATGCAATTGTAGATCCATTAGAAACAACATTGATACCTATTTCACTAGGATAAAATCCTGCAGAGCTCACTTCAATGGTGAATGATTCACCGGTACATAACTGAATAGAATCGGTGTATGAATTCCCTGAAGTAAAAGCAGAGCCAAGAGTATATTCTACACCGCCGGAAGCATTCAAAATTTGAACCTCGGCACCGTTCCATCCATCTCCGTATGAATCGGTCAATTCAATCTCAATATCACAAGTATATAATGGGCTACATTGCTGTGTTTTGAAGGTAGCCGGCCCAAACGCTGGACTCATCGAGCTGTCCGCACACATTTGGTAAACATAGACATCATAAGTCGTATTAGAGTCCAAACCTATTAACCAATACGGCGAAGATGAAGCACTTACTTTAATACCAGTACCTTGAGTGAAATCCGGGGTGAAACCCGTTGGTCCATATTCTAACCACGAGGCTATACCATTCGTTGAGAATGAAATCTGGGCAGAATCTGTAGTTACAGTCCCAGCTGAAATGGCACTTGGAGGAATACAAGCTGGTGCATTTGAAACAAGAATATCATCGATATATACGGCACTGTAAGTGCTGGTAGTCGTCGTAACTATGGCGATATGCTTATCGGTCATGTTGTAACCGCTCAATGAATCAAAGTAGACTGTAAACTGCGTCCAAGTAGCGCCGTTTGGAACATTCAATGTATCAATTGGACTGAAGTTACTCAATCCATTTGGACCACTTACTGTACCCACAACAACATCATTTCCAGAGGAAAATCCTGTGTTTGCTAGATAAACTTCCATCTGCTTTGTTCCGCTGTCTAGTCCAGTAATTGCAGGACTAATAAGTGCTTCCAATGAAGCATCGAAACTATTGTATAAATAGTACATCTTAGTACCGCTGTACGGACTTAAATTCCAAGCGGAACTAGTGATGTAACCATAACCTGAAGCACCTGCGTCTTCGGCATAATACCAGCATGAAGGAGCGTTAGTATTGCTAAAGCTACCGGTTGAATCGTTATCAAAGGCTTCGTATAGAGGCGTAGCTGCTGCCGAACAAAGAGTCGTTGCCATGAACGGCCCAAGATTAGTACTGTAGCCATTCGAAGATGCAGTACAGTTGGTCTTCACATAAAAGTCATAATCTGTATTACTTGATAAACCAGTGATTACAGCGAATGTATCTGTAACAGTAACCTGCGTTCCGTTTGATACAAGGAAGCCACTTGCGCCATACTCCACTACGAAAGAAGAGGCACTAGAAGTCCAGCTTACAGTTGCAGAAGAGTCGGTTGTTGTAATGCTCGAAAATGTTGGCGCAAGACAAGAAGGAGAGTACAAGGTATCGATATCAATCGCGTAATCTTCCACGGCTCCCCAAGAGAACGTATTACATGGAGCAATCCCTGCGACTGAACCGCTCTCTTGTTGCATCACTCTCATACGGGTAGTACCCAATGATGCATTTGCAGGCACGGTAAATGAAAACGATTGTGTTGTTGTCGGCGATCCGGCATAAGAACCTAGTAATTCGCCCGCATCTGTGAAGTCACCGTCATCATTAAAGTCAATCCATGCGGCGATAGCCCCTGCATAAGTCCCTCCACATGTACCCATGGTAACAGATACTGAATAGGTCGCTCCAACGGAAACATCTGCAGAATGAATGGCAGTGAAATTTTGAACGCCTGTGGTTCCACAAGTGGAATCGATATTCGAAATAGTATCAGTATCACCCACAAGGTAAACACCGGTGATTTCAGAATCGGCGGTGGACGAAGGTCCCGCCGTACAATACGTCTGTGCATTTGATCCCAGAGCAAAAACAGACATGAATAGGAGTAGAAGTTTTTTCACTAGCGTGATTATTTGAATAAGAAATAAAAATAATTAAATCACCAATGTGACCCGACAAGACTTTATGCTCAATTAGTTGGTGTTGAAATATTCACCTCTTATTAGTCGTTTCATTGAGTATGTGTGCAGAGAATTGGTGACCTTTAGCTTATGAAACGACTCTTCACAGCTTCTTTTTTAACTCTTCTAGTCGGGTGCGCCGTTCAAAGCCGTCCACAAGGAGGACCTAAGGATGAAACACCGCCGACAATAACCAAGATGGTTCCAGCCGTAGGCGAGCTGAATTTTATGGGCAGCAAAGCAGAGATCATTTTCGATGAATACATTCAAGGAAGCAAATTGCGCGGAAATATCACGACAAGTCCGCCGCTCGAAGGATTAGAATTTGAGATCATCGGCAAAAAACTTAAGCTTGAATGGGACGACGGCCAGCTTGGGGAGAACACCACGTATAGAATCTCCATGGGCGATGAAATAGGCGACTTGAACGAGAACAACAAATACACCAACCTCGAAGTGGTTTGGAGTACTGGATCCTTTATTGACAGCATGCAGGTAGGTGGTCAGGTTAATAAATCAGGCGAAGGCGCCTTTGAAGACCTTACTATTTGGCTTATCCCTTCAGGGGCAGATACCATTGGCACTCCAAAATTTAGCGCTACTCCTAGCAAAGACGGAAAGTTCGAGCTTCGGTATTTACCCGTGGACACCTTTGACCTGCTCGTTTTTGAAGACATCAATTTCAATAAAGGTTGGGATGAAGGCGAAACATATGGGTTTCTAAAAGGTATCTCTACCTCTTCAGATTCTTCATTCATTTCTATCCCGTATTCAACCAACGCTTTTGCTTTTCCAGAATTGGATACGGCTGCCTTAGATTCCGTAGCCAATTATATCGATACCACTTCCAAGGGAAATCTAGGACAGATTAGCTTTACCATTCCTCCTTCTTCAGATTCCATTATTCTATTTGCGCATCGTGCTGGAGATGTCCTCATTAACCTTTGTTCGGGTGTTAATTCTGATACGTTAGTAACACCATTGGAGTATTACCCTCCCGGTAAATATCAAATCTTCGGCTATATTGATGTAAACGCTAACGGAACCTGGGACAGTCCTTCTTGGACACTGAACACCTCGGGCGAGCCACTGATTTCAGGCCAGACTTTTGAGGTAAAAGCCAATTGGGAACTTGAACAGCCCATCACCCTACCAACAACCAATAACTATGAAGTTCAAGAGTAAATTCATTTTCACCCTCCTACTATCTTCAGTCCTTTGTTTTGGACAAGGCAGCTACATCAGCCGATTATGGAACACCAAGAGCTACGATAAAATCATCGAGTATTCGCCCAAAGGCTCCAGCCTTAGCGGAAGGGACAATATGACCGTGGGGCGGGCTTTCATGGCTATCGCACCGCCACAACCTGCTAAGGCCTTAATGCACTATGACCTTGCCATCACAAAACGTATGAATAGCGAGGACCTATATTTCTTCCGCTCCGAAGCCTACTACGAATTAGGACAGCTTAGTGAAGCCTTGGCCGATCTCGAAAAATGCCTTGAGTTTCGTGAAAACCACCAAAAGTATATGCTGCGTAAAGCTGCCATCCAATACGAAATGGGCGATTTAAAAAGTGCATACGAAACTTATTATGCCATCTCTGAACTCTACGATAAACAGACTCCTTTCTATATGCTCGCCCGCATCTCTATTGAACGCGAGAACTACTACAAAGCTAGAGAGTGGGTTGACGAGAACATGATGCGTTTTGAACGCGGCAAAGATTTTTGGCGCATGACTGCGGAGCAGCAGGTAGATACAGAATGGCACATTTGGAAAGACTATGAAAAAGCTCAAAAAACACAGGATGCCCTATTGAGCTATTTCCCAAATGACGCCACTTACCTCATTAATCGCCTAGGATTATATCGCCTTCAAGGCAAGGATAGTTTGGGCGTTTGGGCAGAGAACGACCTACTCACCCGATACAATGAGAACCAACTACCCCTAGACTACTATAAGAAAGGCAGCATCAAGGTTGGAGAATATGTTCGAGATCGCGGCGTAGTTGAAGATTACCTGACCTTCCGTCCCGCACTATTCGATAACACAAAATATGCCCGATTCTACATCAGTGAATCTGGCGCCATTGTCGGTAAGCATTGGGCAGGTTTGCAGGAGCATCCGCAAGACAGCACCATTAAAATATGGGACTTCTACCGTGGCGAAGCCCACTACGCGATGCCTGCTTCTGACACTTCGTACCTAGGGTTCACCGCCCTCTTCGATGCGCCGGACAGTATGCTTATCAGCTATGATGATTTCTTCATCTTGAATGCGGACAGCACGGTTTTAGACAGTACCAACGTCACAGCGCCTGAAGTACTTAATGAAACATCCATCGAACCGGAAATCTTGCCTTTTGAAGGGATCCCAACTGAGGACCCAATGGAGGTTCCTCAGCAGAAAGAGGCTCAGGATTCTACCGGTGTTCGCGAAGAGTAAATTGCCTTATTTACGGTCGAGTAAGATCCGAATGTCGCCGATCAATCGGTCGATATCTAGATCGCTTGTTCCGTCGTAGAAACCGCGGATGCGCTTCTTCTCATCCACGAGAATGACATTTTCAGTGTGGATAAAGTCGTGCTCGTCAAAGCTTGTGCCCGGCTCCATCACCGCGAAATATTCTCTTCGTGCCATGCGGTACAACTCGCGTTTTTCACCGGTCAATAAATGCCATTTTCCTTTGACTGCACCCATGCGCTCCCCATAGGCGTGCATCACCTCAACGGTATCTATTTCAGGCATCACAGTATGGCTTACAAGATTAAAGCGATCCTCGTCCTTGTAGGCTTCTTGAATGCGCTGAAAGTTTGCGCCCATATCAATACAAATAGTTGGACAGGTAGTAAAAAAGAAGTCGGCTATATAGATTTTCCCTTGAAGCAGTGAAGAGTCGGCCTTGTTGCCCCATTGATCGATAAGGTCAAAATCGCCAATACGATGGCCACGACCTACGCGCTCGAGGTCATCGTCCACAACAGCAGGATTCAGGTCTGAAGGATTGTAGATGGGTAATCTAGGTTTTGGCTGTAGAATCTGATAAGCGGCAGTGGAGCCCACCACAAAGACTAAAATAAGTACAGCGATTTTCAACCATTCGCTTGGTTTGAGGTTTATCTTTAGCATAGTCCAAAATTACAGCAGATGAAATCTAAATCTACCTACTTCTATCACGCTTTTCTCAGCATTTTGTTCGCTGCGATTATAGTTAGTTGTGGCGGGGAGACTCAGCAATCTTCGGCGCCGTCGTATCCAGTGATGAAAAAACCCGCAACTGCTAAGAAATCAGACGTTCCTTCGGAGGTGAAGTCGTTGTTAGCCAAAAGCACTTGTTTGGGATGCCATAAAGTCGATAAGAAGCTCATCGGTCCGTCGTACCAAGATATTGCTGCACGCGGCTACAGCGAGGAAGAAATTATAGCATTGATTAAGCAACCTGTCCCAGAAAATTGGCCAGATTACCCACCTATGGCCCCCATCACTTGGGTAGCTGATGAAGATTTAGCTACTATTGCAACTTGGATCACTTCTTTGGAGGTGGATGAACAAGAGTAGCCTAGAAAATTGGACGCAAAAAACCTTCTTTCAGTACATAAAATAAGCAAGTCGTACGGCATAAAAACGCTGTACGAGGATATCACCTTTGGCATTCACGAGGGTGAGAAAATTGCTATTGTCGCTAAAAATGGTGCAGGGAAAAGCACCCTGATGAATACACTGATGGACCCCGCCATCGCAGATACGGGCGAAGTTACTTTCCGCAAAGGGATTAAGATTCGCTATCTGAGCCAACAACCCTCTTTTGAAAAAGGACAGACCGTTCGCGAAATCCTCTACCAAAGTGAACATCCCGGGCTTGATGCCTTAAGGGACTACGAAGCCATCCTCGCCTCGGGCGATACTGAAGAGATGCAGGCGGCCCTCGACAAAGTTGAGGCCACAGGGGGATGGCACCTCGAGGGCCGCATCCAAGAGATGCATGGCCGCATGAATCTACCAGATATGGACCGCACCGTGGATCATTTTTCAGGAGGAGAGGTCAAACGTCTCGCGATGGCACAGCTCTTTATCGAAGAGCCGGACCTTATTCTGATGGACGAGCCCACCAACCACTTGGATTTGGACATCATTGAATGGTTAGAGGAGTATCTCATCAATTACAAGGGTGCCCTTTTGATGATTACGCACGACCGATACTTTTTAGAGCGCATATGCGGCACTATCTACGAACTGGAGAACCTTCAGTTTTACAAGTACGAGGGGAATTACAGCTATTATTTGGAGCAGAAAGAAGCGCGTGAAGCCAACGAGGCCGCAAATCTGCACAAGACCAAACAGTTGTTCAAGAAAGAGCTGGATTGGATGCGCAGGACACCGAGCGCGAGAACTGGCAAAGCGAAGGATAGAATAGATCGTTTTAAAGACGTTAAGAAGGCGGCGAAGAAACGCATTGACGATAGAGANGTNACCCTTGAATTGAATGCGCAGCGCTTGGGCGGAAAGATTTTGGAGCTCCACAAGGTGGCCAAAAGCTTCCCCGACAAATTGTTGATCGAACAGTTCAATTACATTTTTAAGAAAGGGGAACGCATTGGTATTGTAGGGCCTAACGGGAGTGGGAAGTCTACGCTGTTGAAAATGATCATGGGTGAATTGGCTCCGGATAAAGGAAAAATAGTCACTGGGGATACAATAGTCTTTGGTCATTATACCCAAGACGGCATCGTGAATAAGGACGAACTCAAGGTCATTGAGGTAGTGCAAGAGATTGGGGAGTATATCACACTAAAGAAGGGACAGAAATTGACTGCTTCACAGCTGTGCGAGCGCTTTTTATTTGACAGCCACCAACAGTACTCCTACGTTAGTACCTTGAGTGGCGGTGAGCGTCGCCGATTGTTTTTGCTTACCATCTTGATGAAGAACCCGAACTTCCTCATTCTCGATGAGCCGACCAATGATCTAGACATTCTCACCCTTCAAGCTTTGGAGGGCTTTTTAGAAGAGTATTCCGGTTGCTTGCTCGTAGTCAGTCACGACCGATATTTCTTAGACAAATTATGTGACCACCTCTTTGTTTTCGAGGGCGGTGGACGAATCAAAGATTTTAACGGACGCTACTATGAGTGGCGCGAGGAGCAGAAGAGGATTGACGCCATACGCACATCGGTAGCCAAAGAGGTGCCGAAGGAAGAGCCTAAGAAGGAGAAGGTCAAGACCAAGCTTAGTTACATGGAAAAGCGCGAATGGGACGAGCTGCCAGGTCAGATTGAGACGCTAGAAGCGCGTAGAGATGCACTAAATGCTGTTTTTGAAGGAACCGAGCAAGATCCTGATGAGGTGGCAGCGGCGGCGGAAGAAATAAAGAAAGTATTGGCTGAATTGGACGAAAAGGAAATGAGGTGGCTCGAACTCAGCGAGTTTGACTACGAATAGCTATTTTTAAGCTTCCTAACCAACCTAAAGGACCCATATGCCAACCACAGATGCCATTCTCCAATTGCGCGGCATCACGCGCGATTTCAAACTAGGTGCGCAAACCGTACATGTCCTAAAGGGCATTGATTTGGATATTTCAAAAAACGAATATGTAGCCTTGATGGGCCCCTCGGGTTCCGGTAAATCCACTTTGATGAATTTACTAGGTTGTTTGGATACTCCGACAAGTGGAAGCTATGAGCTGAACGGCACCGATGTTAGCTCGCTAAACGACAATGCCTTGGCAGAGATTCGCAATAGAGAGATTGGCTTTGTCTTTCAAACCTTTAACCTGCTTCCACGTTCTACAGCACTTGAAAATGTTGCCCTTCCACTGGTATATGCTGGATTGAGTAAGGAGGAACGATTGGCCCGAGCGGCTGAAGTTTTGGAGCAAGTAGGTCTTGCCGACCGTATGGACCACCGTCCCAATCAACTCTCGGGGGGACAGCGCCAGCGTGTAGCTGTAGCTAGAGCCTTGGTCAACAAACCTGCCCTCATTCTTGCGGATGAACCTACGGGTAACCTTGATTCTAAGACGTCCGTGGAGATCATGAAGCTTTTTGACGATATCCAAGCTGCGGGAAATACTGTGGTGCTAGTGACCCACGAGGAAGATATCGCACAGCACGCCAAACGCGTGATCCGTTTGGTCGACGGAAACATAGATTCAGATACTACTAAATAACCACAATTCAATGAAGAAGATTTTTATTGCTGCCTTGGGGCTCATATTCTCCTTGAACCTAGCCGCTCAAGAAGAATTAACGCTTCAAGGGGCTGTTTTAGGCGCGCGTCAATATTACCCTGAGAACTTACAGATGCTCAGTTGGTTGCCAGGAACGGATGCCTATTCTAGGCTGGCCAACGGCTATCAAGAATTAGCCATAGAAAGTACAGACGGTGATGTTTCATTCGAGAACATTACCACGGTAAAGATTAACCATGTTCTACAAGCGTGGAATACTCAGATTCCAGGCGCTTGGGTATTGGATTGGAAAGACGGTAATACCCTTTATTTCACGAGTGAAAACCAATTGTTTACCTGCGACCTAGATTACAACTTAGAAGGTCATCAAAAATGGGATGAAGGTGCCGGAAATGTGAAAGTCTCAAAGGCAATGAATGTTGCCTACACACTTGATAACAATGTAAAAGTAGCTTGGGCTGATGGTGATATTGAAAACGTCACTACTCACGAAAGCGATCAAGTTGTTGCTGGACAAGCCTTCGCTAGAAGCGAATTTGGAATTACCGAGGGACTGTTTTGGAACGACGCTGGAGATGCTATAGCCTTCTATGAAAAAGACGAAAGCTTGGTAGCAGATTACCCACTACTGGACATTAACCAAACTCCTGGCGCACTCAATGAGATCAAATATCCAATGGCGGGGCAAGGTTCAGAATATGCACGTGTTGGCGTCTTTCGCAAAGGAATGACTGCACCGATTTATTTGGACACTGATGGGAATGAGCGTGACCAATACCTCACTAATTTAAGCTGGTCGCCAGATGGCAGCACCATTCTTTTAGCCATTNTCAACCGTGCTCAAAACCATTTCGATGTAGTTGCATTTGATGCAAATACAGGCGAAAAAATTCGCACACTTTTCAGTGAAGACGACGAGCAATGGGCAGAGCCGGAGCATCCAGCGTACTGGGTAAGCACTGATAAATTCATTTGGATGAGTGAGCGCGACGGTTTCATGAACCTNTACCTATATAATACTTCAGGCAAGCTTCTTCGCCAACTGACTAAAAACAAATTTGTNGCTACAGGTATTGCAGGACAAGATGTAAAAGGAAATATCCTCTTCAATGCAACTGGTGCAGATCCTCGCGAAAATCATCTGTTCAGCGTAACCTTGCGAGGTCGCCAAAAACAACTTACTTCTGGAGATGGATACCACAGCACAACAGTGCAGGATGGAGGAACATGGTACATTGACAATCATGAAAGCGTCGCGTTGCCAAGAACTATTACGGTAAGACAATATTTCGGGAAGGCCAGTCGCATCTTACTAAATGCCGAAGATCCATTTGAAGGAAAAAACATCGCTAAACCAGAACTAAGTAGTATCATAGGTCCAGACGGTTCTACGCTTTACACAAGAACGTACAAGCCTTTCGACTTTGACCCATCAAAGAAATACCCTGTACTGGTTTACGTCTACGGTGGCCCACATGCGCAAATGATTACCAACCGCTGGAACGGTGGTGGCCCATTGTGGATGAATGAATTTGCCAACCGCGGCTATATCGTATTTACCCTAGACAACAGAGGCTCAGCACATCGTGGTACAGCCTTCGAACAGCAGATTCACCGTCAGCTTGGAACCGTTGAAATGGAAGACCAATTNGCCGGTGTAGAANACCTCAAATCTCTTCCGTATATCGATNGGAAACGCATGGCCGTTCACGGCTGGAGCTATGGCGGGTTCATGACCACCTCTTTAATGCTTCGTCAGCCAGGTACCTTTAAAGCCGGTGTTGCAGGTGGACCAGTGACCGATTGGAAATACTACGAAGTAATGTACGGCGAACGCTACATGGACCGCCCAGAAGAAAATGCAGACGGTTATGATGCCAACAGACTTCACAACCACGTAGAAAACTTAGAAGGCGACCTCTTGCTCATCCACGGCACCGTAGATGATGTGGTAGTGATGCAGCACAANCTAAGCTTGGTGAAAGCCTTCATCGATGCAGGNNTNCAAATGGATTTCTTCCCGTACCCAATGCACCCGCACAACGTACGCGGTAAAGACAGGCTCCACCTAATGACCAAAGTCTTGGACTACGTAGAAGACAGTTTAGAGAAGTAAATCTTTAAAATAAAAAAGCCCGGCTGCGCCGGGCTTTTTTATGCTTAAGGACACCTTACATAATCGTCCTCGCCGTAGCCATCACAAGCAGCCATACATGGATTTCCGTAACGGTAACGCACCCCATCTACCCTCACACAAACCGGATCATATTCCATTGTGCAGATGCAATTGGGATCAGTGGGAACTGCATTCACAGTTTTTACTGCGCAGCCGGACAGAACAATTCCAAAAAGGAGAAATACATATTTCATACTCTAAATATAAAACCCCCCGCTCGCGATGCGAGCGGGGGGTCTGAAAATTTTGGGATACCAAAGGCTTATTTACGACGCTTCTTGCGCTTCTTCTTGCCCTTCACAATAGTCATCTCGTCAATGAGGTGGCTAGCACCAGCATACTTGTCGATGATGAATAAAGTGTAACGGATATCTACAGAGATGGTACGTTGGAGCTGGTCTTCGAAGAAGATATCTCCCGACATTGCTTCCCAGTTACCGTCAAATGCAGTACCGATAAGCTCACCGTCACCATTAATTACTGGAGAACCTGAGTTACCACCGGTGATATCGTTGTTCGAAATGAAGTTCACGATTAGATCACCATTCTCATCAGCGTACTGACCGTAATCTTTAGCGTTGTACAATTCCTTTAAGCGAGCAGGAACGATAAACTCATCGTTCGTTGGATCTTCCTTCTGCATCACACCATCCAGCGTAGTTACGTAGTCATAGTGTACCGCATCTTGTGGGTCATAAGAACCTACAACACCCCAAGTCATGCGCAATGTAGAGTTCGCATCTGGAGCGAATACTTTCTCTGGCATTGCTTGACGAAGACCGTCAGTGAAGAGACGGTAGCCTTTTTCCATTTTTTCACTTACCTCAGCATTGCCGCCTTGAGCAGCAAAGTAGGCATTGATGAATGATGAAGCTACCTGGCCTCCTTTATCTTCACCCAATGCATCGAAGTCCATGGTTTCCAACCAAGCCTCTAGAGCTTCTTTAGAAGCATAGATGCTNTTGTCGTACACATCATTCACAAGAACACTTACATCACCGTTCATGCTATCACGTACTTCCGTGAAGATGCTCGGCTGCTGGTCTGCAGGAACGTTTTCCATCCACATGCTCCAAAGAGCCGTAGCTAACTTACGATCAACATCCGCCTGGTACTCGCTAAAATGATCTGCTGCATACTCAAGTACAGCCTGCTTATCTTCTTCCAATTCTTCTGAGCTCTCTAAAGCACCAAGCATTCTGTTCAATCGGAACGCGTATAATGGCAGAGAAGCACCGCGAATACCGCCTTCCATAAGGTATACTTGACCTTTAACGGTAGCGTCAGTCGCAGCATATGCTTCATCCAATAAATCCAATGCACCGGCATATGCCGCACGGCTCTCGTCTGCATTTGCCCAAGCGAGGTATGTAGCTTCAATAGCCTCTTTCTTAGCTTTCACACGGTTTTTCTTCAATTGCTCAGTCTGACCGATGAAGTACTTCCAATAGTTTGCGGTAGATGCATAGTTTGAAGCTAGTGCAATACGAACTGCATCATCAGCATCCATGGCCTCTTTCATAATCGCCAATTTCTGCTCACGGATCTCAACCACAGTTGGATTATAAAGATTGATGGCTTGCTCGATACCTGTTGAAGTCAAGAAACGATCTGTAGAACCTGGGAAACCAAACACCATTGAGAAGTCGCCTTCCTGAACACCGTTCAAACTTACCGGCAAGTGGTGCTTCGGTGTCAACGGCACGTTATCTGCGCTAGCATCAGCAGGGTTGCCTTCAGCATCAGCGTAGATGCGGAACATAGAGAAATCACCAGTGTGACGTGGCCACATCCAGTTATCAGTATCGCCACCGTACTTACCTACGCTACTTGGAGGAGCACCCACCAAACGAACGTCTTTGTACGTGTTGAACACGAATAGGTAATACTCGTTGTTGTGGAAGAAGCTACGAACGTAGGCATTGTGCTTCGTGCCCTCAGTTGCTTCCTTAGCAAGTGCATCACCTACTTCTCTCGCCTTAGCTGCACGTTGCGCCTCGGTCATATCGTCGGTCAATTCTGCCATTACCTTATCGGTAACATCTTCCATACGTACAAGGATAGCAGCAGTAAGACCTGGATTCTTGCGCTCCTCGTCGCGAGTCATCGCCCAGAATCCATCAGTTAGATAATCATTTTCTACTGTTGAATGTGAACGGATGGCATCGTAACCACAGTGGTGGTTAGTAAGCATCAATCCTTGATCGGAGATGATCTCACCAGTACAAAATCCGCCCAAAGAAACAATCGCGTCTTTGATTGATGCGTTGTTGATGTCGTATAATTCTTCTGCGGTTAGGTTTAGACCGTTGGCCTGCATGTCGGCCATGTTCAAACGCTTGATGAGCATTGGCAACCACATTCCTTCGTGCGCCGAAGAAACAGTCGTGCTCAATACTAACGATAGCGTCAAAAAGCCAGCAATAAATCTTTTCATGCTTGATTGTTTGGGTTAGTTCAATAAAAAAGAGCCCTGCCTTAATCGACAGAGCTCTCAAATATACGTTTTTCGTGACCAATTATAGGCCCAAAGCCTTGCGAGCATTGCCGCCCATCAAGATTTCTTCTGGGTTTTCTAGTGCCTCTTTAATGGCTACCAACGTCCCAACACTTTCACGTCCGTCAATCACGCGGTGATCGTAGCTCAGTGCTACATACATCATTGGACGAATCACTACTTGACCATCAACCGCAACAGGGCGCTGGATGATATTGTGCATTCCGAGGATAGCACTTTGTGGAGGGTTGATAATAGGCGTAGATAGCATTGAACCAAATACTCCACCGTTGGTGATGGTGAAGGTACCACCAGTCATATCATCTAGAGTGATTTTACCATCGCGAACCTTCGTTGCCAAACGGCCAATCTCTTTCTCAACACCAGCAAAGCTCATGTTCTCAGCATTTCTCAAAACCGGCACCATTAGTCCCTTAGGACCACTAACGGCAATACTTACATCAACGTAATCGAAGCTTATCATTTGGTCGCCGTCGATCATACTGTTCGTTGCAGGGTACATCTGAAGAGCGCGTGTTGAAGCAAGGGTGAAGAAGCTCATGAATCCAAGTTTCACACCGTGCTTTTCGTAAAATTCATCTTTGTATTGGTTGCGCAAATCGAAAATTGGCTTCATATCTACCTCGTTAAAGGTGGTCAACATTGCCGTTTCGTTCTTAACGCTTACCAAGCGGCTCGCCAATTTGCGGCGAAGGCTGCTCATTTTCTTACTTGTAGAAGTACGCTCACCATTTCCTGCAGAACCCATAGAAGCCACAGCCTCAATAACGTCTGCCTTGGTGATACGACCGTCTTTGCCGGTGCCTTTACTCACCTTCGCTCCGGTTTCGGCCATCATCTTCTTCGCTGCAGGGCTCGCTGTTCCTGTAGCATAAGTATCGGCTTTCGGCGCTGCCGGGGCTGCTTTTTCAGCTACTGGCTCAGGGTTTGGAGCGGCTTCCGCTGGGGCTGCTGCACCTTCGGGACGTTCAGCCGCAGTGTCGATCAAACAAACGACTTGACCTACTTCTACAACATCACCCTCTTCGGCTTTCAAAGTGATAATACCTGCTTCCTCAGCGGGCAATTCTAAAGTTGCCTTATCAGAATCTACCTCAGCGATAGCCTGATCTTTTTCTACGTAATCACCATCGCTAACCAACCATGTTGCAATCTCAACTTCTGTAATCGATTCGCCCGGTGAAGGCACTTTCATTTCTAACATATCTCTAAAACTTAGATGCTAAATACTCTTTCAATTGTTTCGCGTTGACGCTGGTGAGCAATCTTGCTCGAACCACTCGCTGTAGATGCACTTGGCGCTGGGCTTACCAACGTCAATTTTTGATGCATCTGCCAAAGCATATACGTCCATGCGCCCATGTTTGCAGGTTCTTCCTGTGCCCAAACGTGCATTTCTGCGTTCGGGTATTTTGCAACCTCCTGCTTGATTGCTAGATCGTCCAATGGATATACTTGTTCAATTCTTATCAGCGCTACGTGATCTGCTTTTTGCGCTTCGCGCTCTTCAAGCAGTTCGTAGTAGAGCTTTCCTGAACAGAACACCACCTTAGTCACATTATCTGCAGCTACCTCATTGTCTGGAATGATCGGCTGGAAAGTTCCTTCTGCAAGGTCTTCCATCGTACTCTTAACGCGAGGGTGGCGCAACAAACTCTTCGGCGACATTACCACCAAAGGACGGCGGAAGTGACGCTTTTGTTGGCGACGTAAAAGGTGGAACAAATTTGCCGGTGTCGTACAGTTGGCTACCGTCATGTTCTCCTGCGCACAAAGCTGCAAGAAACGTTCTAAGCGCGCTGAACTGTGCTCTGCACCTTGACCTTCATAACCGTGCGGAAGTAATAGAACAAGGCCGTTCTGTACCTTCCACTTGTCTTCAGCTGCACTGAGGAACTGGTCAATCATGATCTGTGCACCGTTGGCAAAATCACCGAACTGTGCTTCCCAGATGGTTAAGGTTTCTGGCGAAGTCATGGCGTACCCGTAATCGAAGCCCATGACTGCATATTCACTTAACAGTGAATTGTAAATGGCGAATCGACCCTCTTTACCTGGATATTCATTCAATAGACTTACCTCTTCCTCACTGTCCTCAACTTTAAGAATGGCGTGGCGGTGCGAGAAAGTACCGCGCTCCACATCCTCTCCGGAGATACGAATGTTAAAGTCTTCGGCGAGCAATGAACCATAGGCGAGTAGCTCAGCCATACCCCAATCGAGGCTGTTGCGCTCTTCACTCACTTGGTCAGCGCGATCTTTCATCAAACGCTCCGTCTTGCGCAAAAACTTCTTGCCTTCAGGTAGAGTCGTGATGTATTTCGCAATGTCGCGAAGCTTGGCTAGGTCAAATGTGGTATCTACTGGCTGCAACATTTCACCCGGTTCTGCAGGTGGGTAATTAGTCCATTCATCATTCATGAAAGGAACAATAACGTTGCGCTCAATTTTTTTAGACTCGTCAAAGTCTACTTCAAGCATGGCCTTAAATTCAGCTTGCATCTCTTTAACCATACCCTCATTAGCTACACCCTCTGCAAGCAGCTTTTTCGCATAAATCTCACGCGGATTTGGGTGTTTTGAAATGGCCTTATAAAGAATTGGCTGTGTAAAACGAGGCTCATCACCTTCGTTATGACCGTACTTACGGTAACACAAAAGATCAATGAAGATGTCTCTGTTAAATCGCTGACGGTACTCAATGGCCAAACGCATGGCGTGTACCAAAGCCTCAGGATCGTCACCGTTTACGTGCAGCACTGGTGCAAGGATTACCTTGGCAACATCTGTACAGTAGGTAGATGAACGTGCATCTTTATAGTTCGTTGTGAAACCAACCTGGTTGTTGATGACAATGTGCAACGTACCTCCTGTTTGGTATCCATCGAGCTGTTCCATTTGGACAGTCTCGTATACCACGCCCTGTGCGGCAATGGCTGCATCACCGTGGATAAGGATAGGAAGCACCTTGGTGTTGTCGTGATTATAATCGCTNTTGATCTTAGCTCTNGCAATACCTTCTACTACAGGATCTACAGCCTCAAGGTGCGACGGATTAGGCGCGATATTCATCTTCACCTGCTTGCCGTCAGAAGTTGTATGGAATGTGGTATGACCCAAGTGGTATTTCACATCACCATCGATTGTGATATCGTCGAATGCCTTGCCCTCAAATTCAGAGAAGATCTGCTTGCGCGGCTTACCAAAAACATTGGTCAATACGTTCAAACGACCGCGGTGAGCCATTCCAAGAACGAACTCTTCAACGCCATGACGGGCACCGTGATTCACAGCTTCGTCTAGACCCGGGATAAGAGACTCCGCTCCTTCAATAGAG
>JGI26088J50261_1000380_pt1 | contig 26791 bp, 25 predicted proteins | sample SaaInl1SG_22_DNA_FD_50261 | JGI IMG/M metagenome (IMG submission 50261)
TTGGGCTCGCAGCTTTCGTACCGACCCGAGGGGACAGGCCACGTCACGCCCTGGATGGCNCTGTTTGACAACGCCTGGCGTTTTGTCACGGGGTATTGATGACGGATCGGTGGACCGTTGTGGATCGACAGCAACAAGTTGTTAGTCGGGAATTAGCGCAATCGGAGTGGCCTTGGTTACAGGTGGAGTGGCGTGATGCGCCAACTACCCGTGGTCTGTTCTTGGAGTGGGACAACGCAGGTCTCTGTCTCAAATCGACGGAGGCCGACAGTCGTTCCTGTTTGCGCATTGATTTTTGCGACGGCCCGCAGGCCCGACGGTTGAATGCCGTCACTGGAGAAATTTTGACCCGCGCCATTGGCTGTCAGAAAGGTCTCAGGCCGTCAGTATGTGATGCCACGGCGGGCCTCGGTGGTGACAGTTCCGTACTGGCCAACGTCGGATGTTGGGTATTTGCATTTGAACGCTCCGACGTGGTGTCTTCGCTGCTCGCCGATGCACTGTTCCGTGCGCGGATGGCAGATCTTGCATGGTCGGGGCGGATGCAGTTAAAGCATGCCAATGCGGCGGACTATGTGAGTCGCCTCAACCATGGGGTGCTGTATTTGGATCCGATGTTTCCAATAGAACGGAGAGCGCAGCCGGGGCTTGCGATGCAATTGCTCCATCAGTTGCCAGAGACCTCGGAAGCGGCGGATACGTTATTTGCTGCCGCGATGGATTCAAACGCCGCTCGTGTGGTCGTCAAGCGGCCACTGAAGGCCCCACCCCTAGGTGGCCGCGAGCCACAGTCACAAATCCGTGGCAAGGCTGTCCGTTTTGATTTGTACCCAAGACGAAAACTCACAGATGCCGATCAAGAACCGATTGGTTTTATAGGGTTGACGCCATGATGCAGTGGGAACATCTGTTGTCGACCGCACGCATTGATCACGAGGGCGCGTGGGTTGAGAGGGTGGCCGGTCAGGATCGGCATCAATGGCAACGTGATCAAGACCGGATCATTTTTTCTGGAGCATTTCGCCGACTCGCTGTGAAGACCCAAGTGCACTCGTTGTCAGATAACGACCACATACACACACGGCTCTCGCACTCTTTGGAAGTGGCTTCGGTTGGCCGATCGCTCGGCACCCGATTGGGACATTGGATGCGTGAGCAGGGTCTGTTAAGAGGCGACCACAGTCCCTCTGGTATCGGTGCTGTAGTGCAGGCGGCATGTCTTGCCCATGACATCGGCAATCCGCCGTTTGGTCATGCTGGTGAGCGTGCCATACGTCACTATTTTGAGCAGCATCCAGACTGGTTACAGGGAATGTCCAGCGATGAGCGTGCCGATATCTTGGGTTTTGAAGGTAATGCGCAAGGTTTTCGCGTGTTGAATTGCCTTGAGCGGCACTGGTTTGATGGTGGTATGCGCTTGACCGCCGCAACACTCGGTAGTTTTGTGAAGTACCCCTTCACAGCCAGCTCGATCAGTGGACAACGCAAACGCAAGCACGGAGTCAACCGAGCAGAACTGCCATTGATGCGTGATCTGGCAGGTCGACTCGGATTAATTGAACAAGCCCCCGATGTCTGGTCACGTCACCCACTGGTGTATGTGGTTGAGGCGGCAGATGACATTTGTTACGCACTGATTGATTTGGAAGATGCAGTGGAACTCGGTCATCTCGGCTACGACGAAGTGGCTGAATTGATGAAGGATTTGGTAGATCGCGGTGCGCGTCGACAACTCTATGAAGCGTTGCTGGACGACTCAGAGGCCAAGCTTGAGTTGTTGCGATCTGCGGCAATCGATGCCTTGGTGCACGAGGCTGAGGCGCGGTTTATCGCCCATTATGATGCTTTGATGCGAGGTGAATTTGCCGAAGATCTGTTGGACTGGCGTCGTGCATCGGCCGGTGAGGTAATTGCCCGCGCCAAAGCACTCGCGCGCGATCGCGTGTATGTCGATCACGCAAANCAGTCGTACGAAGGTCAGAGTGCCTGGGTGATCTCTGGTGTGTTGGCGCATCTGTTGGAAGGTTCNGAGGCACTCCATCGGGCGGGTGGCGATGGCACTGACATCGGTCCCAAGGCTCGTGATGCCGTGGCTCGTTTAGGCAAGTTCAGGCCACGACCGAACGACTCGCAATACCAGCGCGTGCTGCGTGTGACCGATTATGTGTCGGCAATGACCGATCGCTACCTGATGCGCTTGGTGGATGACCTGCGATTGCTTGGTTACTTCGCGAAGACTGACGCCTGAAGAAATGCCGTTACATGCGCTGCAATCAGTGGCTGCGCTGCAGCGGTAGGATGCAGTCCGTCTTCTTGAAAATAACTCCGTGTCAGAGCCACCGGTTCCAGTAAGAAGGGCAGATAAGCAATTTGTGTGTCGTTTGCAATGGCATCTTGCGTGGCACGGAAAGCTCGAGTGTACGGTCCGCCATAATTGCGTGGCAGTTCGATCGCAGCGTACAGAGGGGTCGCACCACTGTCGCGTACGAGAGTGATCATCCGCAGGATGTTTTCCTTAAGACCTGTCAGCGGTAAACCGCGGAGACCGTCATTTGCTCCCAATGCGATCAGAACATACTCGGGCTGGTGTCTTGCCAGCAGACCGGGGAGGCGCGACAACCCTCCGGCGGTGGTCTCCCCTGAAATTGATGCGTTTAAAATCTGTACATCCACCCCCACGTTGGTCTTGAGGTCAGGGGCCAGTTGGTCAACCCAGCCTTGCCCGGCGTCGAGGCCATATCCGGCGCTCAGACTGTCGCCAAGAATCAACAGAGTTGGTGTCGCCCAAACCGGGCCGGCCATAACAAGCCAGAGGAAGACAATTCGCAATGTCAGCATTACCAGTCCTTCAAGTTCAAGAGGTTACACACGGCTTTCAAGATCAGGCTGGACGCCGCCTGACAGTTCTAGAATCCGTAAATCTCACGATTAATCCCGGAGACAGTGTCGCCATTGTAGGGCCTTCTGGCGCAGGAAAAAGCACTTTACTGTCTTTGTTAGCGGGGCTTGATGTGCCTGAGACTGGTCACATCCTCTTCCAGGGTGCCGCATTTAGTTCGCTGTCAGAGGATGCGCGGGCCGCAGTCAGACGAGGACGCATTGGCTTTGTCTTCCAGAGCTTTCAGCTACTGCAGGGTTTGACTGCGTTGGAAAATGTCATGTTGCCTTTGGAATTGACCGGTGTGTCGGCCGACATCGCACGTGTGCGTGCGACCGATTGGTTGGGTCGAGTGGGTTTGGGGGAACGGATTGGGCACAGGCCGCGCATGCTGTCCGGCGGCGAACAGCAACGTACTGCGGTGGCTCGTGCATTTGTGTCGGAGCCAGCACTGTTGTTTGCTGATGAGCCCACCGGCAACCTCGACCGACACACTGGAGAGGCGATCACCGAATTGTTGTTCACATTGAATCGCGAGACCGGAGCCACGCTGGTGTTGGTTACCCACGATGAGCGGCTGGCGGCCCGGTGTCAGCGGATTCTGAGCCTCGAAGATGGCGCCTTGACTGAGGTGCAACGATGATCGCACTGCGTTTATTGTGGCGTGAGTTCGTGAGTGGCCAACTGACGCTATTGGCATTGGCGCTGATGATTGCTGTAGCTGCTATGACCACCACGTCGGTCCTGACCGATCGGATCGACCGGGCAATGCGTATCGATGCAGCCTCTTTGTTGGGTGGTGATTTGAAATTACGTGGTCCCCGTCCGACCACTGCCGATGTGCTCAATCTGGCCGAAGAGTTTGGTCTGGAGGCCACAGAGACAGTCGAATTCCCTTCTGTTGTCGGGTTGGGCGATCAGTTTGAGTTGACTGGAATCAAGGTGGTAACTGACGGATATCCACTGCGTGGCCAGTTGAAGATCGCAGATTCACGAGCAGCTGTTGGTTACGCAACCTCGGCAATTCCGCTACCGGGCACTGCCTGGGCCGATCCGCAATTGGCGTCAAAATTAAATCTGTCAGTTGGTGATGTGATTTCGGTCGGTGAATCCACCCTTGAGGTGTCGCACATCTTGGTTTTTGAGCCTGACCGTGGCGGATCATTTGTATCACTGACACCACGCCTGTTGATGAATAGGGCCGACCTGGATGCGACACAGTTGATCCAGCCAGGTAGCCGTGTCCGGTACATCGCGCTGTTCGCAGGAGAGCGTGCTAACGAGTTCGAGTCGCGCTTGAAGCCGACTCTCGACATCAGCCAACGACTGTCTGGCGTGGTCGATGGGCGCCCAGAGGTGGGCGGAGCGCTCACCCGAGCCACGACCTATTTGTCTCTTGCTGGACTACTCACCGTCTTGTTGTCGGGTGCCGCAATTGCCATGACAGCGACACGCTGGGCGCAGGATCACATTGGTGACAGTGCATTGTTTCGAACCTTTGGATTGAGTGGTTTTGAGAGTGTGCGTATTTTCGCAACCGAATTGGCGGTGCTTGGTCTATTGGCCAGTGGTGTCGGTGTTGTGGTCGGCTACCTAATTCAGTTGCTGTTGGTAGATACCATCGCCGGTATGCTCACCATCGCGCTGCCATCACCGAGTGGATATCCGGCGGTGCTTGGTTTTCTCACCGGATTTGTGATTTTGTTCGGTTTTGCGACACCAGCCCTCGTGCTGCTTGGCGCGGTACCCCCAATTCGGGTTCTGAAGCGGGATTTTGCGCTGAGCGGTCTGGGACGTTTGGCACGCTATGGATTGGCGTTAACGACCATTGCGGTGCTCGGCTATCTTTACAGTCAAAATCTACTGTTGACGCTTTGGGTGGTGTTGGCTGTGGTGTGCTTATTTGCTTTGGTGATGCTGCTTGGACGCCTCGTCATCGGTTCATTGGGGCCGTTGGAGCGTTTAGGCCCGGCGTGGCGCTTCGGGATGCAACAACTGGTGCGTGATCCNGCGGCATCCGGTGGGCAGTTGATGGCGTTCGCATTTACGGCGTTGGCGATNGCGATGGTGGCNCTNATCCGGTTNGATTTGATTACCACCTGGGAGAGTCAGGTGCCAACTGATGCGCCCAATACCTTTGCATTGAATATTACTGTGGATGACTCAGCACCCTTCACGGCTAAGGTGAATGGCTTGGGAGGGGAGATGGCACCCTTGTATCCGATCGTCCGCGGTCGACTCGAGACGGTCAACGACGTGCCTTTGGTCACTCATTTGCGAGGCGTGGAGCCGCCGGGCTCAGTACGCCGCGAGCTGAGTTTGACTGAGGCCTCGGTTCTGGGACGCGACAATATTGTTGATCGAGGTCGGTGGTTCACAGATGCCGATGGCCCAGGGTTGGTGACCGTGGAGTCTAAGTTGTTTGATGAGTTGGATTTGAGACTGGGTGATCGTCTGCGCTACCAGATTGGGCCGGATGTGATTGAGGCCGAGATCGTCGGAACACGAGCGGTGCAGTGGGAGTCAATGCTGCCTAATTTCTTTATGATTTTCTCTCGTGGCACGCTGACTGCGTTTGAGTCGACACAACTGACCAGCATGCGACTGCCCAATCCGGCGGCAGATACCACAGCGATTGCCTCTGAATTCCGCCAAGTGACCCTGTTGTCGATGGATGCAATTTTGGATCAAGTACGTTCTATTTTGGCGCGTGTCTCGCAAGCAGTCAGCGTGGTGCTGTACTTTGTTTTGGTAGGTGGTGTGTTGGTGTTGGCAGCCAGTATTCAAACATCATTGCCGGAGCGTCGCCGCGAGTCGGCAATTTTGCGTAGTTTGGGTGGATCGGATCGTCTCTTGTCGCAGTCGCAGTGGGCTGAGTTTCTGACTCTTGGCTTAGTCAGTGGTCTGTTGGCCGCGGTGGGTACGGAATTGCTCGGATGGCTGGTATACACCCAGATCTTCAATCTCGAGTGGCAGACGCTCTGGCAGGTGTGGATTGTGTTACCCATTGCCAATGGGATATTGGTTGGTACGATTGGGCGCTGGTCTGCGCGGCAGGCACGTCAAATGTCGCCAGCCAGTCTGTTGAAAATAGCTGAAAGTTAGGAAAAAACGAATGCGGTATGCGCCATTGCTTGTTGCGGTCATGTTGGCGGGGTTGGTGGCTTGGCCCTTTGTTCGCAATCTGACGGGGACTGAATCCCAGGGTATGCCAGGCGCACGGATCGGCGGTCATTTCACATTAGACACCGTGGAGGGTCCTCTGGATACGGCCAGTCTACAGACTGATCTGAGCCTACTTTTTTTCGGTTACACCTACTGTCCGGATGTCTGCCCAGTCGAATTAGCTAAGGCTGCGCAAGTGATGCAGTCGTTGGGTGCGGACGCTGAGCGTGTTTCTGTCATTTTTATCACCGTGGATCCACGGCGGGACACACCGGCTGCGGTGGATGCCTACGCAAAAGCCTTTGATCCGAGGTTTATTGGGGTGACCGGGGATGATGTGCGTGTGCGCGACGTGATGCGTCAATATCAGGTGTATGCGCAGAAGGTCGGTGAGGGAACTGACTACACGGTTGATCACACTTCACGGACATATGTTGTCAATCGCGAGGCCAAACTGATGGCGTTGTTTGCGATGGACACGGAAGTTCCTGCGATGGTGGAGCAAATTCGTCGTCTGCTGTGATCGAGAGCATAGCTTTTAGGCGTAATCGCGACGATTGTCGTATTGGGTGCGCGTCGAAGACCCATAACACTCACCCAATAAATTTAAAGTTGAAGGAGACTCCATGAGCGATTCCAAGGTTTACCCGATTTACCCAGAAATTGCCGCTAACGCTTGGGCCGATGAGCGACATACCAAGCAATGTATCGTCAATCAATCGACGACCCCGATACGTTCTGGAGTGAGCAGGCCAAGCGCTTGGATTGGATGACCTTTCCAACAAAGATTAAGAACACCTCGTTTGCACCCGGTCAGGTCGATATTCGCTGGTATGAAGACGGGGTATTAAACGTCGCAGCGAACTGTTTGGATCGTCATTTGGCCACGCGTGGTGATCAAACCGCCATCATTTGGGAAGGTGATGATCCTAACGCAGATGAGCACATTACCTACCGTGATCTCTATGAGCGTGTCTGCCGGTTTGCCAACGCTCTGCGCGCTGAAGGTGTTCAGAAGGGTGACGTGGTCACCCTGTACATGCCGATGATTCCAGAGGCTGCGGTCGCGATGTTGGCCTGCGCGCGAATTGGTGCTGTGCATTCGATCGTATTCGGCGGCTTCTCACCAGATGCGCTGGCCGTGCGGGTGGAAGAGTCGAACTCAAAGATGATTATCACCGCTGATGAGGGACGCCGTGGCGGTCGCTCGGTAGCGTTGAAATCGAATGTGGATAAGGCCATGGAGCTCGATGCCTGCCGCGCTGTCGAGAAAGTAGTCGTTGTGAAATGCACCGGTGGTGACGTACCGATGTTGGCGCATGACATCTGGTTCCATGACATNTGCGCCAATCAGCCCTCGGTNTGTGATCCCGAGCCGATGAACGCAGAGGATCCGTTGTTTATTTTGTACACCTCGGGATCAACCGGAAAGCCCAAGGGACTAAAACACACCACTGGTGGATATTTGGTTTACACGTCGCTGACGCACCAGTACGTATTCGATTACAAAGACGGTGACGTGTATTGGTGTACGGCGGATGTGGGTTGGATCACAGGGCACTCCTACATTGTCTATGGTCCACTGGCCAACGGTGCGATCACATTGATGTTTGAGGGCGTGCCAACCTATCCCGATGCGTCACGATTTGGTCGTGTCATTGAAAAGCACAAGGTGAATCAGTTCTACACCGCACCGACAGCAATTCGTTCTCTGATGGCCAAAGGGGATGACGTGTTTGGAGACGCTGATCTGTCATCACTTCGGATTTTGGGCTCCGTGGGCGAGCCGATCAATCCAGAAGCTTGGGAATGGTATCACCGCGTCATCGGTGGTGGCCGTTGTCCGATCGTAGACACTTGGTGGCAAACCGAGACAGGCGGCATCATGATCGTCCCATTACCTGGTGCGACGCCAGCCAAGCCAGGCTCCGCAACACGGCCATTTTTTGGTGTACAACCGGCGTTGGTCGATGCTGATGGAAAGATTCTTGAGGGGGCGACTGACGGTAATCTCGTGTTGCTGGACTCATGGCCATCGTCGGGTCGAAGCTGTTGGGGCGATCACGAGCGGTTCGAGCAAACGTACTTTTCAACTTTCCCGAATCGCTATTTTACAGGCGATGGTGCGCGTCGTGATGCCGATGGGTACTACTGGATTACAGGGCGTGTCGATGATGTATTGAACGTCTCTGGCCACCGCATGGGTACCGCAGAGATTGAGTCGGCCATGGTCTCCCATGATGCAGTCGCCGAGGCTGCGGTGGTTGGTTATCCTCACGACATCAAGGGTGAGGGAATCTATGTGTATGTGACACTTCAGGAAGGCTTTGAGCCAACCGAGGAGTTGCGTGCAGAGTTGCGGAACCATGTGCGTCGTGAAATCGGCCCGATTGCGTCACCCGATTTTATTCAGTGGGCGCCAGGTTTGCCGAAAACACGTTCTGGCAAGATCATGCGTCGTATCCTGCGGAAGATTGCAGCCAATGAGTATGAAGCATTGGGTGACACCTCCACATTGGCCGATCCGTCGGTAGTCGATGAATTGATCGAGAATCGTATGAATCGGTAGTCGATACGGACTGCCCGAGAGGCCTGCAGCGGCGACGCTGTAGGTCTTTTTTTGTTCAGCCTAAATGCTTATGTGCATTTTTTTCGCAATCTTCCCGAGTTTTGGTATTGTAGGACGTCATGTTGTAACGGAATTACACTATGCATCACAGCAAAATAGTGATCGCGGATGATCACCCCCTGTTCCGGGCGGCATTAAAGCAAGCCGTCAGTAAAGCAGCCAAGCAGGTCGACATTGTGGAAGTGTCTTCTATGGCGGAATTGCAAGATGCGGCCTCTGAACACAATGATGCAGACTTGGTGCTGTTGGATCTGACAATGCCAGGAGCCAGTGGTTTTTCGAGCTTGGTGTATTTGAAGGGTCAGAGCCCTGAAATGCCAGTCGTGGTGGTCTCCGGCAATGAGGACCACAACGTGATCAAACGCTCCATCGAATATGGTGCACTTGGGTTTATCCCGAAAAGCGTGTCATTGGAGACGATGGTGGAAGCAATCGTTGCAGCACTTGAGGGTGACGCTTGGATTCCAGAAGACGTAAACCTCGATGAACCTGTCGTTGACGACAAAGAAGCGAAGATTGCTGAGGGCATTGCCTCACTAACCCCGCAACAATTCCGGGTGCTGGTGATGCTCATGCAGGGCTTATTAAATAAGCAAATTGCCTATGAATTAGATGTCAGTGAAGCGACAGTCAAAGCGCATGTGACTGCAATTTTGCGCAAGCTGAAAGTGCACTCACGGACTCAAGCTGTGATTGCAGCTCGATCATTGGACCTGGATTCACTGTCCAACTGAATCTTGGTGTGGATTCCAACCGCCTAGGTCGCGCCAACGATTGACGATGGCGCAAAACAATTGCGCGGTCAGGTTTGCATCATAACGCGCGGAGTGTGCTTCTTCGTGATCAAACGCTAAGCCGGCCGCATCGCAGGCGCGAGCGAGCACGGTTTGACCAAACGCCAAGCCGCCGAGAGTGGCTGTATCAAAGCAGGAGAATGGGTGGAATGGTGCCCGCTTGATCCCGCTGCGTTCGATTGCCTGATTTAAAAAACCCAGATCAAAGTGGGCATTGTGTCCAACCAACACGGCGCGATTGCAACCATGATGTTTGATTGCATCACGGATCGGCTTAAACATCCGACCCAGTGCGTCAGATTCCTTTTCGGCCATCCGCAGTGGATGGAACGGATCAATGCCGGTGAACTCCAGTGCAGCCGGTTCCAGATTGGCGCCTTCGAAAGGTTCGATATGCGCATGCACTTCTTCCCGAATATACAGAGTGCCGTCGTCGTCCATGTCGAGGATCACCATCGCCAATTCCAATAGGGCATCGGTTTGGCAATTAAAACCACCGGTTTCTAGATCCACGACGATGGGTAAGAAACCGCGGAAACGTTCGCCGAGACGGGTCTTTTTCTTTGGCTTATTGGGTTCGGTCTGTGGTTCGTCATTGATGACATCAGGTTCGATCACGCAATGCTCCAGCTGAGGGTTTCACCGCCACGTAAAAGGCGGACTTCCGAGTCGCCGAACGGCCGACTGAGTGGGAGTTGCGTCGGCTTTTTCTCGAGGGTGATAGTTTCTGTGTTGACCGGCAGACGATAAAACGCCGGACCGAATTGACTGGCAAATCCCTCAAGTCGATCCATCTGGCCTGCCGCATCGAAGACTTCGGCATACAGCTCCAATGCATGAGGCGCGGTGTAACAGCCGGCGCACCCACAGTCTGATTCTTTGTCACCGATTGCGTGTGGCGCTGAGTCTGTGCCGAGAAAAAATTGTGGTAAACCCGAGGTAGCAGCTTGCACCAAAGCATCACGGTGTCGACTGCGTTTGAGGATGGGCAGACAGTATAGATGCGGCCGGATTCCTCCCGCGAGCATGTCATTGCGATCAAACATCAGATGGTGGGCTGTGATGGTGGCACCCATCTGAGGATTTGCCCTGACATAGTCTACCGAGTCTTTGGTGGTGATGTGCTCAAGTACAACGCGAAGTGTGGGTAACCGTGCCATCAAGGGTGCCAAGATGGTCTCAATGAACACGGCTTCACGATCAAAGATGTCTATCTCACGCTCAGTGACCTCGCCGTGGACTAATAGTGGCATTGCGCAGTCGGCCATTGCTTCCAGCGTTGGCATCATTGCATCGAGTGAGCTCACCCCAGCATCGGAGTTGGTTGTTGCCCCTTTGGGGTAAAGCTTCACACCGTGGATGAAGTCGGTCTGTGCGGCTTCTCGTATGGTGGATGGAGACAAATCTGGCGTGAGGTATAGCGTCATCAGCGGCTCGAACTGCAGTTCATTGGGTACAGCTGCCAAAATTCGCTGCCGGTAGTCGGCCGCTGCCGCAACTGATGCCACTGGTGGTTTCAGATTTGGCATGACGATGGCGCGCGCAAATGATCGGGCGGTATCCGGGACCGTGGTTTGCAATGCGGCACCATCGCGTAAGTGCAGATGCCAGTCGTCGGGTCGGGTGAGTGTCAGTCGCACAGAGGGGCTCCTCATCTGTTGCGGAGATTGTAGAGGAATCTGCTCCGGCTCGCCTCAGTTGAGATGGCTTTTCTCGACTCTTTGGTGGGCATGGATTCTGTTTGCCTTGGCTCCTCTGGTACACTTTTGGGCTTATTTTTCTTTTTTTAAGGTGTCTTTGATGTCAGAGATCAACAAAGTTGTTTTGGCGTATTCCGGTGGTTTGGATACCAGTGTCATTGTGCGGTGGTTGCAAGAGACCTATCACTGCGACGTGGTCACCTTTACTGCCGACCTGGGTCAGGGTGAAGAGGTTGAGCCTGCGCGTGCAAAAGCCGAAGCACTGGGTGTCAAAGAAATCTATATCGAGGATCTGCGTGAAGAGTTCGTTCGCGACTATGTGTTTCCAATGTTCCGTGCGAACACAATTTATGAAGGCGAGTACCTTTTGGGAACGTCCATCGCTCGGCCATTGATTGCGAAACGTCTGGTGGAGATCGCCGAAGAGACGGGTGCGGATGCGATCAGTCATGGGGCGACGGGCAAGGGTAATGATCAAGTACGGTTCGAATTAGGCGCTTATGCCTTGAATCCATCGGTCAAGGTGATTGCGCCGTGGCGAGAGTGGGATTTAACTTCGCGTGAGACGCTTTTGGCCTATTGCGAGCGCCACAATATCCCAGTTGAGCAAAAGCGGGGTACCAAATCACCCTATTCGATGGATGCCAATTTGTTGCATATCAGCTACGAAGGCGCGGTACTCGAGGATCCCTGGGCAGAGCCTGAAGAAGAGATGTGGCGTTGGTCGGTTTCGCCCGAAGCAGCCCCCGATCAAGCCGAGGAGTTGGTTGTAGGTTTTCAAGGCGGTGATCCGATCAGTCTGAATGGCGAGCCCATGTCGCCTGCGACTTTGCTGGCTCGTTTGAATCAACTGGGTGGTGCACACGGCATTGGGCGACTCGACATCGTTGAAAATCGCTATGTTGGAATGAAATCGCGCGGCTGTTATGAAACACCTGGCGGCACTATCCTGCTCAAAGCACACCGAGCGCTTGAGTCCATTACGCTCGATCGTGAGGTGGCACACTTCAAAGACAGTTTGATCTCACGTTATGCTGATTTGGTCTACAACGGCTACTGGTGGTCACCTGAGCGGTTGATGATGCAAGCATCAATCGATGCATCGCAGACTGTAGTCAACGGTGAGGTGCGGTTGAAGCTGTACAAGGGGTCGATCATGGTGACTGGTCGCCGCTCTGAGCAATCACTGTTTGATGAAGCAATTGCCACTTTTGAAGACGATGCCGGTGCATACAACCAACAAGACGCTGAGGGCTTCATCAAGCTCAACGCGCTGCGTCTGCGTACAGCTGCAAAGAAAGGCCGTTCACTGCGCTAGAGGCCGACTTTCGCCTTGTACTCACACAGGTCGGAAATCAGACAGTTTGCACAGTCTGGTTTCCGTGCCTTGCAGGTGTACCGTCCGTGCAGAATCAACCAGTGATGCGCATCCTTTAGAAATTCCTTCGGAATTCGCCGCACCAGTCGGTCTTCCACTTCGCGCACGTCCTTTCCGGGTGCAATTCGCGTGCGGTTGGCTACCCGAAAAATATGGGTGTCTACGGCCATTGTAGGTTCTCCAAATGCCGTGTTGAGTACCACATTGGCGGTCTTACGGCCTACTCCAGGAAGTGCTTCGAGCGCCTCACGGGTCCTCGGCACCTCGCCACCATGCTGCTGCATTAATATGAGGCAGGTTTTCATCACGTGCTCGGCTTTGGAATTAAACAAGCCGATGGTCTTGATGCACTCTTTGACGCCATCAAGACCCAGCGACAGCATTGCGTCCGGAGTGTTGGCTTTCGCGAACAGTTTACGTGTTGCCAGATTCACCGAGACGTCAGTGGCCTGAGCTGAGAGCAGCACGGCAATCACCAGTTCAAACGGCGTGGTCCACTCGAGCTCTGTTGTGGGGTGTGGGTTTTGTGCGCGCAAGCGGCTAAAAATGGCATGGCGGATGTCTGAGTTCATGACAGCTCTCCTGTGGTTCGGACGCGTCGACTGGCGACATCCGAGGAGTCCGATTGACGACGTTTGGTCTGTAATTGAGTGTCAATTGCTCGATACAGCGCGACCAATAACCCGAGGGCGATAAATGCGCCAGGCGGTAAGGCTGCCAGGATCAAAGTGCCACTGACGACTTCGCGAAGAACCCCGAGCGCAACTAACACCAATAAAAAACCAATGCCCTGCGCCAATCCGTCCAAAGCGCTCATCACAAAACCTTCGCGACGCGCGAGTGCCTCGGCACGCCCAAGAATCAAACAGTTGGTAACAATCAATGGCAAGAAAATACCCAGAGATTGGTATAGCGGATAGTGCAGTGCCTGCACCAACAATTCAGCACAGGTGGTTAGCGCGGCGATCACCAATACAAAAACAGGCAAGCGGATCGCATCCGGTACTAGCGAGCGAATCAAGCTGATCGAGGCGTTCGAGAGTACCAGTACAAACAGAGTTGCCAGACCGAGGCCCAGGGCGTTTTCAAAAGTGTTTGACACGGCCAGCAATGGGCAGAGTCCTAACAACTGCACGAGTCCTGGATTTTGGCTCCAGAGTCCTCGGATCCAAACCGACTTCCAGCTCATGGCAACCAGTCCATACTGAGATCGTGTTGTTGCAGATAGGCCAGAGTTGAGGCCACAGCTGAAACCACAGCGCGCGGGGTGATGGTGGCTCCAGTGAAACTGTCAAACTGACCACCGTCGTTGCGCACCGCCCAGTCTGGAGGGGTCAAATCGTCATATCGGAGACCGTTAAAACTGAGAATCCAGTCACTTTTTGCGATGTCGATGCGGTCACCGAGCCCTGGTGTTTCGCGGTGCTCAATGGTGCGTAATCCAACAATCCGACCATCACGGTCAAGTGCCATGAGCATTTGTATGGGACCACTGTATCCCTCGTCGGTACGAATCGGCACCACCATGCCGATCCAGCGACCGTCTTGCATGATGGGAGTGATCACAGCGGGGTTTTGTAAAGTCGATGGCGGCTGATCAGGCCAGACCACCTCCACAGGTTGTGCGAGGGCGCCTTCGACGAGTAAGGGTGCAGCAAGTGCATACAAGGCATCGAGTCGAGCCTGTTCACGCGCCGCTGCAATCAGGGGTTGGGTCCAAAGGTACACGAGACCAACTAAAACGCTTGAGACCAAGCCAAAAAGTGCCAAGCGCCAGGTCATGAGGTACCTCCACTGCCCTTGATGGCGGCATCGCGACCCACAATGCGAGGTCTGGTGTAGTGATCAATCATTGGCGCGGCAAAGTTCATCAGCAACACCGCGAAGGCAATAGCGTCAGGATAGTGGCCAAAGGTACGGATGAGATAGGTTAGTAGCGCAACGCCGACTCCAAACAGTAACCGTCCGCGCGGACTGGTGGCTCCAGAGACAGGGTCGGTGACAATGAAAAACGCAGCAAACACGGTCGCGCCCGCGGTCATGTGCACCCAAACCGGTGTGCCACTGTCTGGATCGATCGCGAAAAATGCAGCGACTACAAAGAGGCCTAAAAGCAGTCCAACAGGTGCATGCCAGGTCATGACCCCACGAAACAGAAGCCACAAACCGCCGACTAAATAGGCAAGCGCAACCCACTCGATACCTGCGATCAATCCGAGTGATGCCTCACGAAACAGCGGGTGACTGGCGATCTCAATTGCTGTCAACGCGGTAAAGTCATTGCGGTACAGGGATAATGCAGTGGCTCCGGTTGCGGCATCGGGGGCTGTACCGAGAAATGCCATCCAGGCCGAGGTAATGCCAGGAGTTGCCAGGGGATCAATCCACAAGGTTGTCATAGAGACTGGTGCAGAGATCAGGACCAGGCAATACGCGAGCATGGCTGGATTAAGCGGGTTTTGCCCAAGCCCACCGTAAAGATGTTTTCCCAGCACTATGGCGGTGGCGACAGCCAAACTGATCAGCCACCATGGCGATGCTGGAGGCAAAGACAGCGCCAGAAGCCAGCCGGTCAACAATGCCGAGTGATCGGTAAGCCGCACTATTACCGGGCGCTTGCGAAGTCGCAGGCAAAGTGCCTCTGAGCCCCACGCAGTGAGACTCGCCATCAGCACATTAAGAAGAACTCCAGGGCCAAAGACCCAGGTCGCCACGAGCATACCCGGTACCAGTGCAAGCAGTACTTGCGCCATCACGCCTGATGTTGAGCGGTTTGAGGGCAATTGAATCATTCGCTTTTTGCTCCGCGCGCTGCCCGCACTTTGGCCAGCATGTCACTGTTTTGAGTGCGTCGCGCCTTGCGTCGCGCCTCTTGCTCTTGCGCGAGGCGCGTCAAACGAGCCTGCCTGGCTTCGAAGCGTTGACGGGCTTGATCGGCGATAGCGGTTTGTTGTGCTTCTTCTTGCAGACTGTAGCGGCCGTGTTGGAACCACGAGGCGAGTGGAATGTGGCTTGGACAGACTGCATTACAGGCCGCGCATTCAATGCAGTCGGCCAATCCCTCGTGCCCAGCCGCGGCCAATGCACCATGACTGACCATCTGAAACAGACGTTGTGGTTGCAATTGTACTGGGCAGGCCTCCGCGCAGAGGCCGCAGCGGATGCAAGGTTCTATCGGTTGCTGTGTGGGCGCGCGCAGTAATAAGCAGTTGGTTGTTTTGACAACGGGTGCTTCTGTTGCGTGCACTGTGAACCCCATCAGTGGCCCACCAACGGTCAGTTGCAGATCGCCATACGAGTCAACGCCTGCATGATTCAGAATATGTCTGATGGGTGTGCCAATCGGTACGATCACGTTCTGTGGAGCTGGGACCGCATCGCCGGTGACAGTCACAACGCGCTCGATCAGAGGATTGCCATCGATGCTGTGCGCGAGGGCAGCAAGGGTCCCCGGGTTGTGCACCACGATGCCATGGTCGACCGGCCGTCGGCCACTACCGATCTCGAGTCCCAGCGTTAACCAAATGAGTTGCCGTTCGCCACCGGAGGGGTATTTGGTGGGTACAACCACTACCTCAAAGAGGTACGAAGACGATGACTCGGCAATGGCTTTTTTCAACTGCTCGAGTGCGTCAGGTTTGTTGTCTTCGATACCTATTACAATTCGTGTCAAATTCAGATTCTCGGCCAGCGCGACCGCACCCTGAATCACCGCATCGGCGTCTTGTTGCATCAGTGTATCGTCGGCGGTCAAATAGGGTTCGCACTCGGCGCCATTGATTAACAGTGTGTGTAACGTATCCCCCCACTTTTGGTGGCTGGGGAAGCCGGCGCCACCCAGTCCCACGATTCCGGCCTCCATGGCTCGTTGACGCAGGGCTTCTGCTGTCCAACTACTGCGTAATGGCAATGTCAGGGACGGTCCTGCTGAATCGGTTCGGATAAACAGACAGACGCTCGGCCCTTGGCTTGGATGCGCCAGTGGATGCTCGCTGATGGCGGTCACGACACCTGCTCGTGATGCAGCGTGGACGATACCGCTTTCAGTCTGAATGATGGGGGTGCCTTGCTGCACTCGATCGCCGACGGATACCAGCGCATGGCCCGGACCACCACCGGAAAAGTGCAGCGGAAAAATCAGTTCTGGTGTTGGGAGCATCATGCACTGCTGTTTTAGCGATTCAGTTTTGTGCGTTTCTGGATGAATTCCACCGACCAATGGGTGTGTGCTCTGTCGCAGCTGACATTCAGACATGCAAAGCCACCCCTGTCGTGGTGCGATCTGAACTGATGATTTCTGGAGCCAACGGGGTCCAAGTGTTCGGTGCCATGGTTCTCGGCACCATTTCGATGCAATCGACGGGGCAGGGTGCGATACACAAATCACAGCCAGTACAAAGATCAGGCAGTACCGTATGCATTAGCTTCGCGGCACCAAGGATGGCATCGACCGGACAGGCTTGAATGCACTTAGTACATCCGATGCAGTCTTCTTCAATAATCAAGGCCACCTGATCGATCGCGGCTGTTTCGGGGTCTGCATCGAGCGGTAGACTGTCGACGCCGAGTAATTCGGCCAGCCGATCAACAGTATCCTGCCCCCCGGGCGGGCAGCGATTGATGAGTTCGCCTCCGGCGATCGCCTCTGCATATGGACGGCAGCCCGGGTGACCACATTGACCGCATTGTGTCTGTGGCAGGATTGCGTCGATTGAGTCAACCAGCGGGTTTCCATCGACGCGAAAGTGCCGAACCGCAAAGCTCAACAGAATGCCACCGGCAAAAGTCAGACCTGTGAGCGCGAGTGCACCAAGGACCAAATTGAGCCAGTTCGCACTCACAGACGAATCATCCCGGAAAAGCCCATGAACGCGAGAGCCATGAATCCGGCGGTGATGAGGGCGATTGATGCCCCTGCAAACGGCGTGGGGATATCAGCAAATGCCAGTCGTTCACGGACGCCTGAAAAGAGAATTAAAACCAGAGAAAACCCGAGTGCTGCGCCGACTCCATAGAACGCAGATTCCGCCAAAGAATGCGCGCGATTGGTGTTTAATAATGCCACGCCTAAAACCGCACAGTTGGTGGTAATCAGTGGCAAATAAATCCCTAAAACAGCATGCAACAGCGGCGATGTTTTTTTCAGTGCCAGCTCTGTGAATTGNACCGCTACGGCGATTGCGACGATAAACGCCAGTGTCTTTAACCACATGGCATCGAGGGGGATCAACAACAGACTCTGGATGGCATAGGCCACGACAGAAGACAGTGTCAACACAAAGGCGGTCGCAAGTGACATGCCGAGTGCGCTATCGAGCCGCGACGACACCCCCATAAAGGGGCACAGGCCCAAAAACTGGACCAACACAAAGTTGTTGACGAGGGCGGCTGAGACAATGATCAGCCCAAGTTCAGTCAAAAAGCCTCCTCAGCCAAGAGGGTCTCCACGATCGCTTCACCTTCTAGCAGTCGGTGAACCGGGCACTTATTCGCAATGGCCAGTAACCGAGCGCGTTCGTCGCTAGTGAGATTGCCTTGAATCGTGATGGTGCGTTGGAAATGATGTCCCGTCTTCGATGGTGTATGAATCACCACGGTTTCCAATTGATCAACTGCCATCCCCTTCATGTCAGCATACATACGCAGTGTGATGTTGGTGCAGGCGCCGAGAGCAGAGGTGACCAATGCAAAAGGCGATGGACCAAGATCTGTGCCGCCCATTGCTTCAGGTTCATCCATCACAAATTGATGGCCCTCAGTATCTACGCTGTTGAAAAATTTGCTGGTCCCAGCTTCAACCACTGAGGCCTGTATAACGTGTCCATGGCTTATCGGATCTTTTGTCCAGGAGTTGCACCCGCATCGGGTTCGAGTAGAAAAATGGCGTCGCCTCCCGGTCCTGCGGCGAGCACCATGCCTTCAGAGAGACCAAATTTCATTTGCCGTGGCGCTAAATTCGCGATCATCACGGTCAAGCGCCCGATCAAGTCTTCTGGTTGATAAGCTGCCTTGATGCCACTGAATACCTGCCGGGTCTCGCCGCCAAGATCAAGTGTCAACTGCAACAATTTGTCGGCGCCTTGGACATGCGTTGCGTTGACGATCTTCGCCACGCGAAGATCCACGGCCATGAAGTCCTCCAATGAGCACTGCGGTGCAATGGGTTCGATTGACTGCAGAGCTTTTGGTTGATCTGCGGCAACCGTGGCTGCAGTCGCTGTCTCGGGCTGGATCATTGCCTCGACATCACGCATTTCAATACGGGTTACCAAGGGTTCGTATGGTCGAATCGCATGGTTGGTCAGAACCTGGTCGAGGGTCTCGTAGTCGAGGGACTCGACGTTGAGAAAAGTGGCGACTTTGGTTGCCAATTGCGGCATCACCGGTTGTAAGTAGAGTACCAACAGGCGGAAGGCATTGAGCGCCGTGGTGCAGATTGGCTGAACCTGACCTACTGTATCGTCGGATTTCGCTAGCTGCCATGGTGCGACCTCCGCAATCCATGCGTTGACGTCATCTGCCAGCGCCATAATTTCTCGCATGGCTTTGGAGAATTCACGTGCTTCAAAGGCCTGCTGAATATCTGGACCNTTGCNGCGAATCGTTGCAATGAGGTCTGGATTGGCCAGTGTGGACGCGAGTGTNCCATCAAATTTTTTGTGGATGAATCCCGCGGTTCGACTGGCAATATTGACCAGTTTGCCGACCAGATCTGAATTGACCTTTTGCACAAAATCTTCAAGCGATAAGTCGATGTCTTCGACGCGGGCTGAGAGCTTCGTAGCGAAGTAATAGCGAAGGTATTCCGGATCCAGATGATCCAGATAGGTCCGCGCCTTGATGAAGGTGCCGCGGGATTTCGACATTTTGCGGCCATCTACGGTGACAAAGCCATGTACATTGACGCCGGTAGGTGTTCGAAAGCCGGCCTGTGAGAGCATCGCTGGCCAAAATAAACAGTGGAAATTTACAATATCCTTACCGATGAAGTGATAGACCTCGGCGGCACTGTCTGCCCCCCAGACCGTATCAAAATCGAAGCCATTGGCGTCGCACCATTCGCGGAAGGCGCCCATGTATCCAATCGGTGCATCAAGCCAGACGTAAAAATAAGTGCCGGGATGATCAGGTACCTCGAAGCCAAAGTAAGGGGCATCTCGTGAGATATCCCAGCTCTTCAATCCCCCATCNATCCACTCAGTCAGTTTATTGGCAACCTCAGGCTGCAGTCGGCCAGAGCGTGTCCACTCACGTAAAAATTCGGTGTGNTGGCCTAATTCAAAGAACAGATGTTCGGAATCTTTCAATACNGGAGTCGCGCCGGAGAGTGTTGACTTCGGGTGTTTTAATTCACTCGCCTGGTAGGTGGCACCACAGGCTTCGCAGTTGTCACCATATTGGTCGTCAGTTCCGCACTTAGGGCACTGTCCCTTGACGTACCGATCGGCGAGGAACAACTGTTTTTCCGGATCAAAAAGTTGTGAGATTGTACGTACTGCAATTCCGCCCGCTGCTTTTACCCGCTGATAGATGAGATTCGCGTAGTATTGGTTNGCATCGGTGTGGGTCGATGAATAGTGGTCGAAGCCGATGTGGAAATCGCTAAAATCGGCTTCATGTTCTGCTTTGACATCAGCGATTAACGCCTCAGGTGAGATACCAAGAGATTCTGCCCGGAGCATAATTGCGGTACCGTGTGCATCATCAGCGCAGACATAGACACAATGGTGGNCGTTTTGCTTTTGGAAGCGCACCCANATGTCAGTTTGAATGTACTCGAGCATGTGGCCCAAATGGATCGATCCATTGGCGTAGGGTAGGGCGCTTGTGACGAGAATGGTGCGTCGATTTGTCGGCACGAAGTGTTCCTTGTGTCTGAGCAAATAAAGCGCCAAGTATAGCCGCACTAGCGCGACTTTTCGCGGCCTGTCAGAGAAACGGAGAGCATTTTGTCGATAGAGATTCAGACGCGGGTGTTGCAGATCCTCGCCGAGCACGAAGACCCCTACCGCGAGGTCAATCTGGCCGAGACCGGTGTGCTGACGCGCTGTGTGTTATCTGAGGGTGAACTCGAAGTCGATCTGACGTTTCCGTATGCGATGGCTGGGATGACGCGAACCTTGGTCAAACTGCTCAAGCCACGCTTTGAATCGCTGCGTGACGTATCTGAAGCATTTATCCGCGTGTTGCACGAAGTACCGGTTGTGCCGGCACGTGAAGGGACTGAATCGATTCCCAACGTGCGTCAAATTGTGTGTGTCGCGTCAGGCAAAGGCGGAGTGGGTAAATCGACGACTGCAGTAAATCTCACGCTCGCCTTACATGCCGAAGGGGCTCGTGTTGGTTTGTTGGATGCCGACATTTACGGGCCATCGCAGGCGTTGATGCTGGGAGTCCAGGGCCAGAAGCCAACAACGCAGGATGGTAAAAGTTTTGACCCGGTGATTGCGCATGGCATTCCGGTGATGTCGATGGCATTTCTGTTGACTGAGCGATCACCAACAATTTGGCGTGGACCCATGGTCAGCGGCGCATTCACGCAAATGCTCCGACAAACCAACTGGGGTAATTTGGATTACTTAGTCATTGATTTGCCCCCCGGAACTGGTGACATTCAGCTGACGTTGAGTCAGCAGGTGCCAGTCAATGGGGCAGTGGTTGTGACGACTCCGCAGGATATTGCCCTGCTGGATGCGCGCCGTGGAATTGAAATGTTTCGTCGCGTTCAGGTGCCTGTACTTGGCGTGGTAGAAAATATGTCTTTGCACCGCTGTTCCCAGTGCGGTCACACGGAGCATCTATTTGGTGAAGGCGGGGGCGATCGAATTGCGGCAGAATATGACACGGAATTATTGGGCGCATTGCCATTGGACCTGAGTATTCGAGAGCAAACAGACCGCGGAAAGCCCTCAGTCATAAGCGATCCAGATGGCCCAGTGGCAAGTGCATACCGAGATATTGCGCGCCGTGTTGGTGCGCGTTTAGCGTTGTTTGCTGCGAACCAAAACAGTAGCGGACTGATTACCAAAACCCAAGGGACTGACGACTGATCCATGACCATTAAATCCGATCGCTGGATTCAGCATATGGCTGAATCCCAAGACATGATTTCACCTTTTGAGCCAGGCCAAGTGCGCGCCCGCGACGGCCACAAACTCATCTCTTATGGCACCTCGAGCTACGGTTATGATGTGCGCTGNGCCGATGAGTTTAAGGTATTTACAAATATTCACTCAGCAGTTGTCGATCCAAAGAACTTCGATGAAAAGAGCTTTGTTGATATTCAATCGGATGTTTGCATTATTCCGCCAAATTCATTCGCCCTGGCACGGACAGTCGAATATTTCAAAATTCCAGAGGACGTCTTGACCATTTGCTTGGGCAAATCCACCTATGCGCGCTGTGGGATCATCGTCAATGTGACGCCACTTGAGCCGGAATGGGAGGGTCATGTGACGCTCGAATTCTCCAATACGACCACACTTCCGGCGAAGATTTATGCCAACGAGGGTGTGGCTCAGATGCTGTTTTTCCAGTCCGATGAGCGGTGCTTGACCACCTACAAGGATCGAGGCGGTAAGTATCAGGGTCAACAGGGTGTGACCCTGCCGAAAGCCTGAGGACGCCATGCAAACACAGCCGCGTTATTTACTCAGGATCACCTGTCCCGGGCGCACCGGTTTGGTCGCCGCTATCACTGGTTTTTTGNCGGATGAGTCGTGCTTCATCACTGAACTGTCGCAGTTTGACGACATTCAGACGGGTCGATTTTTCTGTCGTGCAGAGTTTTTTAAGCCGGACAGTGGGCTGTCGCCGGATGCGCTCTCTGAGCGATTTCGGGTGGTGGCGGCACAATTTGATATGGAATGGCGTTTTATTGATCCTTCGGTTCCACACAAGACATTGATTTTANTATCGAAATTTGATCATTGCCTGAATGATCTGCTGTATCGAAAGGGCACTGGCGAACTGAATATTGACGTTACCACGGTGGCCTCGAATCATCCTGATTTGGAGCCCCTGGCACGTTTCCATGCAGTGCCCTATGAGGTCCTCCCAACCGGGCGTTCACAATTAGGTACCAAGGCGGCGCAGGAAGATCGGATTCGTGAACTGATTACCGACGGTGCTGTCGAGCTTGTTGTGCTCGCACGTTANATGCAGGTTCTTTCNNACGAGTTGTGTCGTGATTTAGCTGGACGGTGCATCAATATCCATCATTCATTTCTACCCAGTTTCAAAGGTGCTAGACCCTATCACCAGGCCTATGAGCGAGGTGTCAAGGCCATCGGTGCAACTGCACATTACGTGACAGCCGATCTCGATGAAGGACCTATCATTGACCAGGAAGTGGCACGCGTTGATCACACACAGGGGCCTGATGCGCTTCAGGCTGTGGGTCGAAATATGGAAAACTATGCGCTCGCGCGTGCTGTCAAGGCGCACAGTGAGCATCGGGTTTTCTTAAATGGACACAAGACAGTGGTATTGAAATGACAGCAATCCGCATTGATGGGACAGCGATGGCCGAGACCGTCCGCACAGAGGTGGCAGATGGCGTGGCGCGTCTCAAAGCGAGTCATGGTCTGACTCCTGGGCTTGCCGTGGTTCTGGTGGGGGAAGATCCCGCGAGCCAAGTGTATGTCCGTAACAAAGTGAAGCAAACCGAAGCCTGTGGCATGCGCTCGTTTCATCACGTGCTGTCGAAAGACACCACGCGTGAATCTTTGTTGCGCTTGATTGCTTCGTTAAATGCCGATCCGGATGTTCATGGCATTTTGGTTCAGTTGCCGTTACCTGCGCATCTGGATTCCACCGATGTCATCGAATCCATTGATCCCGCCAAAGATGTGGATGGATTTCATACAAGTAACGTTGGTGCACTCTGGACAGGTGGATCGTCATTTGTTCCCTGCACACCGCTTGGATGTTTGCGACTCCTGAAGTCGGTTGAGCCCAATATTGCAGGCAAACATGCCGTGGTGATTGGTCGGTCCAATATTGTGGGTCGTCCGATGGCTGCACTGCTACTCAATGAATCTGCAACAGTGACTATTGCTCATTCTAAGACTTCAGATTTGCCGGCTCTTTGCAGGCAAGCTGATATTTTGGTGGCGGCCGTTGGTCGGCCAGAGATGGTCAAATCCGATTGGATCAAGCCTGGTGCCATTGTGTTGGATGTTGGGATTAATCGAGTCGCGACGGAAGATGGAAAAGGGCGCTTGGTTGGCGATGTCGACTTTGCTGATGTCTCCACTGTCGCAGGCGCTATCACTCCGGTTCCGGGTGGACCTGGCCCAATGACAATCGCATGCCTGCTGGCTAATACGCTTGAGGCCGCGAAGCGCAGCGTTTCTCAGTAATGTGAGTCGGATTCTGGTCCGAGGCGGCGCTTAACGTATCGGGCGCCGACGATCTTCTCTCCTATCCAGCGATCAACATTGATAGGTGAGAGGTTGCCCTTATCGTGATTGAGAGCTTCCGTTCGAAGAAATTAGAGCGAGTTTATCGTTGGCGGATCCCCCGGTCTTTGGGCGCGGATGCAGTCGGATTATGATTTCTGGCAGGTTCAAACGCGCACTGATGAGACACTAATGAGCGGTAAGCAACCGCCTCGGGACAATTACAAGATTTAAGGTGAAGAAGGCGGATACTTTGATCCGCCTGATCTTAAACTCATGTTGAGGAGCGCCGCTGGCCCAATGAAAAGTAGAAAGTCAGTGGGGTAGTGGATTTGATGCTTTCGCCTCTTGATACATGCGGCATACGGCCTTCACCACGATGAACGCGATCGCCCAATATGCTGAGCTCGCGAAAGCGGCAGGAGCATACTGAATCTCACGTGCAACGAACTCAGCCCATGTCGGTTCGAATAAACCAGACCACAGATAGAAGCTACCGCTAGATATCAGCTCACACACTGCTGTGCTTGCCATTGCCGCTATAAACAGCATCCCATACCCTACGAGACCGCTAGTGAGATGGGGTTTAATTAACCGACCTCCGGCCCACATTGCTGCATACGCAGGAACCAACATGGCATATGCGACAGACAGACAGGTTCCGGGCACGCCTCCAAATGTGAATGCGTACGCATCAATTGCTACCGCAAGACTCATAAACCAAGCGAAAGACCACANAGGCAGCAACATACCTGCTGCCATAAAAATCATCCACGAGGCTTCGGGCAGTGCATTAATGCCTGAGAAATGGGCGCCGCGAGTAGCAAGCATCAATACTGATAGTAAGACAATCCAGATTTTCATAAATACCTCAAATCCTTCGGCGTATTAGAACACATATTCAACGTGTACTTGGAGATTGATAGGTTCAGCCGGGGTTACGTTAGGGCCACTAGCTAATGCTGTTGTCGGCGTAGGGCTCACAATGTGGTACAGATTATATCGTTTATCAAACAGATTATTGATCCGAACACCGCCTCGGAAGCCAGAACGTGTGTAGGTTATGGCAAAATCAGCAAGAGCATACTCACCATGACGGCCATATAGGTTTTGATGGTCGTTTAGTGCATAGGTTGCTGACTGATACCGTAAATCCAGTGTGCTGGTGATGTGATTGCTGTGGCGGTTTTTGAGCACTATAGAAGCAACATGTGAAGGAACACCTGGAATGTGCTTGCCTGTGTCTAGCCCTTCGACACTTTTCGCTTGGGTGAACGAGTAAGAGGTATTCAGAGTTGTTTGAGGCGATAGTGGAAAAACTTGATACGCCTGAAATCCGAGCCGTTCAGTTTTTTTGATGTTCGCATTTGTGGCTGAATAATATGACCCGTCTGGGTAGTACCGGATGGTCGGTCGAATTTCATTCTCAGTGCTAATAAAAAATCCACTAAGCCCCTTTGACTCACTGCCTCCGCCGACTTCTAAACTCACATGTGTTTGATGTGATAGTTTCTGATCGGTATAGGTCGCATTGTTCTCGTCGAGCGTGGGTAAGCGGAATCCTCTATCCACTCGGACAAAGTAATCAACCGTTCCGACGGCTCTAGTTAAGCTTGTCGAGAATGCATTGAGAGATCGATTTGTAACCGAGATTGGACTGAGTTCATCTTTTGCGTTCAAATGACGATAGCCAAGAGACAGGGTACTTTGGTCTGTGATGGCTTGAGCGTATTCGAGAAAAACTGACTGCTCTTTTCTCAGTTGGTCTTTCGTCGATGGGCTGTATCCATAATATTCTCGAGTATTTAAATAATCGCTGTATTGCGCTTTGAGTCCGACCTCGACGGAACGGGTCTTGCTTAAGTCTTTTCGGCGTAGCGTGGCCGCATTAATGATGGTCTTCTGATCCACCTGCTCTTCGGCGTCAAAAGGGGTGCCACTCGTGTAGTCGTAAAGCACATATTGGGTGCCTTTGCGGGAGGATAAATCCAGACGGTACTCGGTTTCAAAATCACTTTTGACGCTCATTGAACCGCTGAGTAATTGTTGTGTAATGTCTGCAATAGATCGTGTTCCCACGTCTTTACGATTGGAATTTAAGGTGGCTTGAGAAATCGCGCCCGAGCCGTTGCGATCCTCATCGGATCGTAGAAAGTTGATGTTAAATGCCATGCCGTTGCGCGAGCGAGACCAGTTTAGGTTTGCCGAATTTCGCTTGAAGTCGGAAAAATCGCGATAGCCTGTTTGATCCAGTACTTCAGCTGAGTATGCTAGGCCGGAGTGCTCATCAAGCAGCAAGGCTCCTGAAATCCCAGTCCCGACCGAGCCAAATTGTCCACCGCTCGCATGAATCTGAGTAAAGCTCGAAACAGATCCCGGCACTGTTGAGATTGAGATCACTCCTCCGACTGCTTCATTACCAGCAGCGGCGCCTGCACCACCGACCAGAATCTCTATTTTTTCAATCATAGCAAGTGGGATTAAGTTTAAGTTCGGCGCTTCATTGGTTGGGTTGTTCAGCGCTATCCCATCGACCAAAACCAATGTGGAGCTGTGGGCGGTCTCACCAAATCCTCTCAGATCGATGACGCCAGTGGTTCCATTCCCAAGGGTATCGTTTGCAAATGTTAGTGAGGGCACTGATCGCAACACATCGCTCAGGTCAGAGAATGCTCCTTCAGCGATCATTTGTCGTGTGATTGTGTACTTGACGGGGATGCTTGTCTGCGTGCCGGAAACGGATGTATTTTTCTCGATTAAAATAATAAGGTCAGCATCACTAGCGTAAGCAAGCGAGCTTGCAATGGCAAAGGCCACCGCAATGAAGGGTATTTTAAACATTTTT
>JGI26088J50261_1000381_pt1 | contig 26750 bp, 25 predicted proteins | sample SaaInl1SG_22_DNA_FD_50261 | JGI IMG/M metagenome (IMG submission 50261)
AGGTGAAACCCGTTTAAGACCATAGATCACGTCTGCGATAACTGTTTGTCTTGGTTTAGCGAGCATGATGTTTACTCTCCTGCTTAGTCCAGGTTGTTACGTTGGTCGCTCCTGGTGTGTTGCCCACGTAGTCCAAGATGAACCGAACGATTTCGGTTGTCATGGTTGTGCGCCGTTTGCGGCAGATTTCTTGGAAGGGTGCCTTCAAGTGTGTAGGCAGTCTGAAGTTAACTAATGTGGTCATATATCTCCTTGTATTTGCATGTGTACAAGGTATTTATACAAATTAGGAACCCACAAGACGTTACACAAAACGTGACACAGTAATATACAAGTCGCTACAGACTAATAAATACGGTCATCTTGAGTGCCTACGGTTTACTTAAAATCCGTCGCTTCGTTCATAGCGGGCGTGCCGGTTCGATTCCGGCCCGAGGCACCAGTCGATTGTTTCTGCAGTCTGTCATCAAAAAGCACTCTCAAAAGGAGTGCTTTTTTTGTTTGTGCGGCCGGATGTATGATGGGTGAAAGAACGGTGCGCACGTCGGGTTAAAAGACCTGTGACGTGTGGATTTTTGGTTAGTGTGTCGATGCGAAAGGTGATGTGTATGTCTCGATATCAAGCGCCGTTTGAAATCCACGTGCATGGCGACGTGTGGTTGCGTCCTGATGCGCCTGTGCAGCAGGTGCATGAGGCCTTGGCGCCGTTGTGGAAGTACAGCGGGGCGGAGGCCTTCGCCCAAGGTTGTGCCAGTAGTTACGAAGAGGAACCGGGCTTGGTGTATGACTCCGGCCTGCACAAGCTACAAATTTGTTGGACCGTGAGTGGTGATGACGACTTTCGCCAAGCCATAGAAGATACCTGCATGGGGCTTAACGACGTGGCTCTTAAAGGGGCGGCGATTGAGGTCTCGTTTTATGACACTGAGTTTGATGACGACGAAGACGGCGCACGTGGTCCAGACGGCGCGTCACGTGATGACTTTCTAATGTGCTTTGTGGGGCCGACACCGCAGGCCATCATGGAGGTACAGCGCGACATGTTGGTCCAAGATGTGGTGCACATCATGGAGCGCCACTTTGATGCCTCAGAGTTGGGCACGGTCGTGAGTGCGGTGGATGCGTTGTTTCAGCAGCGCTACAGCGCGCTCGAAACCTCCATGCAAATGGGACGACCGCCCCGTGGGACTGGCGGCGGCTCGGGGCACGGCACGGGCGGGCGCAAGCCGCGCCATCTGCACTAGCGGCATGAGGGCATGAGGACATGAACGTGGCAAAGGCCAGCAGTTCTCCCGCGCGTTCATCCACACTCAACGCCGGCGTCCGAAAGCGTGAGGTGTTCGGTTGGGCGATGTACGACTTCGCCAACTCCGGGTTCACCACGGTGGTCATTACTGCCGTATTTTCTGCATATTTCGTTGGCGCAGTCGCACAGGGTGCGGCTTGGGGCGCCTTGGCGTGGACAACCACGTTGGGCGTGTCGTACGCGCTGGTGATGCTGAGCATGCCCGCCTTGGGGGCCTGGGCTGACTTACACGGCGCGAAGAAGCGACTGCTTGGCTGGGTCACGTTGTTGTGCCTTGTGTCCACTGCCGCGTTGGCTTGGGTACAACCGGGTGACCTCGTTTTGGCCTGCATCTTGGTGGTGGTGGCGAATACCGCCTTCAGCTGGGGTGAGTCGGTGTCTTACGCCTTTTTGCCCGAATTAGCGAAGCCAGAGGCCATGGGGAAAGTGAGTGGCTGGGGCTGGGGTTTGGGTTATGCGGGCGGCATGTTGACGCTAGGAATTTGTTTGGTCTGGGTCATGAGCGCGCAGGCACGGGGCGAAACGGCGGCAGATTTTGTACCGATCACCATGTTGATCACGGCGGTGATGTATGGGGCCGCGTCCTTGTTCACCTTTGCGTTGCTTAAAGAGCGAACCTTACCGACTAAGTCAACAGACGATGTGGCTAGCGCTGTGATGGCGGTGCCGGAGCGCACGTTGCAGGGCTTTCAGGCGTCGATGCGTCGCTTGCATGAGACGTGGCAAGCCTCTGCGCGTTATCGAGACTTTTCGCTGTTGTTAGGCAGCGCGGTGTTTTATCAGGGCGGGGTGGCGGTTGCGATTACGTTGGCGGCGATTTATGCCCAGGAAGTCATCGGCTTCCAGCCTCAAGAGATCATGGTGTTGGTCTTTGTCATCAACGCGGCAGCCATGATCGGGGCGCTGGTGTTCGGACACCTGCAGGACAAAATGGGTCACCGCTTGACACTGAGTTTGACACTGGTCGGTTGGACAATCACCTGCATACTGGCGGGTTTGGCGACGACCAAATTGGCGTTTTGGTACGCCGCGGCACTGGCGGGTGTTTGTATGGGGTCTAGCCAGTCCTGCGGTCGTGCGATGGCGGGTCTGTTGGCGCCTACCAAGCAACTGGCCGAGTTTTATGGGCTGTGGTCGTTTGCCACCCGATTGGCTGCGATTGCGGGGCCCCTAATGTACGGACTGATCACGTGGGGGACAGGGGGCGATCAGCGCACGGCGATTTTCAGCACGGCACTGTTGTTCGTGGTGGGCTTGGGGTTTTTGATACCCCTAGACATGGCGCGTGGCCAGCGAGCGGCTCAGGACGACTGAGCCCACGACCCTGTCGTCAAGCCAAGACCTGTCGTTTAAGCCGAGACCACGGGTATCTTTTTAAACTCACCTGAGGCGATGCGTTTTTGCCACTCGGCTGGCCCGGTGTTGTGCACACTGGTGCCGCCAGCATCGACGGCTACCGTGACAGGCATGTCCACGATGTCGAACTCGTAAATCGCCTCCATACCCAGGTCAGCAAAGGCGGCGACGCGTGAACCCTTGATTGCTTTCGAGACGAGNTAAGCCGCGCCACCAACCGCCATCAGGTAGGCGCTCTGGTGTTTCTTAATGGACTCNATAGCGGCAGGGCCGCGTTCCGCCTTGCCCACCATGGCGATGAGTCCCGTTTGGCTGAGCATCATGTCGGTGAACTTATCCATACGCGTCGATGTGGTGGGACCCGCTGGGCCAACCACTTCGTCACCTACGGGGTCCACCGGGCCGACGTAATAGATCACGCGGTTTTTAAAGTCCACGGGCAACGGCTCCCCTTTGGCCANCATGTCGCTGATGCGCTTGTGAGCGGCGTCGCGCCCCGTGAGCATCTTGCCGTTCAGCAGAAGGGTTTGACCAGGCCGCCAGCTGGCGACCTCTTCTTTGGTTAGGCTATTTAAGTCGACGCGCTTGCTTTGCTCGGTGTTGGGGGTCCAGTTCACCTTGGGCCAGCTATCGAGGCTAGGCGGGGTGAGGTAGACCGGGCCTGAACCATCCATCACAAAGTGCGCGTGGCGTGTGGCNGCGCAGTTGGGAATCATGGCGACAGGCTTACTGGCTGCATGCGTGGGGTATTGACGAATCTTTACGTCCAGTACGGTGGTCAGTCCACCCAAGCCTTGTGCGCCAATGCCCAGCGCGTTAACCTTTTCGTAAAGCTCAATGCGCAACTCCTCAATAGGCGTCAGGGTCCCACCTTTGCTGGATTTCTCCAGCAACTGGTACATATCCAGATCTTCCATGAGGGCTTCTTTTGCGCACAGCATGGCCTTCTCCGATGTGCCGCCGATGCCAATGCCCAGCATGCCAGGCGGGCACCAGCCCGCACCCATGGTCGGTACGGTTTTGAGTACCCAGTCCACCAGTGAGTCGCTGGGGTTGAGCATGGCCAGCTTAGACTTGTTCTCACTGCCGCCGCCTTTAGCGGAGACGATGATATCGAGGGTGTTGCCCGGCACAATTTGTACGCTGATAACTGCCGGGGTGTTGTCTTTGGTGTTCAGGCGTGTGAACTGCGGGTCGGCCACGACACTGGCGCGCAGTGGGTTATCGCCCATGGCATAGCCGCGACGCACGCCTTCGTTGATCGCGTCTTCTAGACCACCTTTAAAGCCATCAAAGCGGATATCCATACCCACTTTTAAAAACACGTTCACGATACCGGTGTCTTGGCACATCGGACGGTGTCCCGTTGCGCTCATGTAGCTGTTTGTCAAAATTTGCGCCATCGCATCTTTGGCCGCTGGCGCTTGCTCGCGCTCGTAGGCGCTCGCCAAGTGGCTGATGTAGTCGGTGGGGTGGTAGTAGCTGATGTACTGAAGCGAGGCGGCGACGGACTCAATCAGATCGGCTTCTTTGATGGCGGTCGTTTGGGACATGATGGGTTTCTCGTGAGGGCAGCAAAGCAATACAAATTGAGGCGCAACGACCCAGCGTGCTTGGGTGCGTTTAGCGCCTCNCTGTCAAGTCCTTATTGTAAATCGCCTGCTAGACAGCGCTGTCACCCGAGTGGATCACCGCTCCCCTTGACTGGGAGGCAGGGGCTGGTTACAAACAAGCGTCACCGNATGTAAGTGGCTCGTAAGAGCATGGATGCACAGTGAGACCATTAGTTCGGGCGTTTGCGTAGCGCCTACAAAAACCGCTTTTAGGAGAGTGTTCATGTCGGGTAGTCAATCATCTATNGAGTCCACACTGGTTGAGAACCGTGTCTTTGAGCCTGCCGCCGAGATGGCTGCCGGCGCCGCTGTGTCNGGGATGGCCGCCTACGAGGCGCTGTANAAAGAGGCAGAAACAGATCTAGAGGGTTTCTGGCGCAAGCGTGCGAAAGAAAATCTGGTCTGGTCAAAGCCGTTCACNCGGGTCTTAGACGAGTCCAACGCCCCGTTTTACAAGTGGTTTGACGACGGCGAGCTCAATGCGTCAGCCAACTGTTTAGACCGCCATATGGGCACCCCCACGGAGAACAAAACCGCAATCATCTTTGAATCCGACGACGGACAAGTGACCAAGGTGACGTACAAAGAACTGTTGTCTCGCGTTGCCCGCTTTGCAAACGTGCTGAAGACGCAGGGCGTCAAGTGCGGCGATCGTGTGATTATTTATATGCCCATGACCATCGAGGGTGTGGTCGCTATGCAGGCTTGCGCGCGCATTGGTGCGACCCACTCGGTGGTGTTTGGTGGCTTCTCGGCCAAGGCCTTGCAAGAGCGCATCATCGACGTGGGTGCCGTCGCGGTGCTGACAGCCAACTATCAAATGCGTGGCGGTAAGGAATTACCACTCAAAAGCATTGTGGACGAGGCCATGGCAATGGGTGGCTGCGAAGCGGTGACCTCTATCGTGGTCTATCAGCGCACGCCAACAGACGTCAACATGGTGGCAGGTCGAGACCACTTTATGGATGCGTTACTGGCGAGCGAAAGCGACGTGTGCCCCCCTGAGATGGTGGACGCAGAGCACCCCTTGTTTGTGCTCTATACCTCTGGCTCAACAGGCAAACCCAAAGGGGTGCAACACGCCACTGGGGGCTACCTGCTGTGGGCGCGTATGACCATGAACTGGACCTTCGACCTGAAGGACAACGATGTATTTTGGTGCACCGCAGATATTGGTTGGATTACAGGTCATACCTATGTGGCCTACGGCCCGTTGGCTGCTGGTGCGACGCAAATCGTGTTTGAGGGCGTGCCGACGTTCCCGAATGCAGGCCGTTTCTGGCAAATGATTGACCGTCATAAGTGCACCATTTTCTATACCGCACCCACCGCCATTCGCTCACTCATTAAAGCGGCTGAGAGCGATGCGGCCGTGCACCCCAAGCAGTCCGATCTCAGTAGTCTGCGGATTCTGGGCTCGGTCGGTGAGCCCATTAACCCCGAGGCATGGATGTGGTACCACCGCCATGTGGGTGGCGAGCGCTGCCCCATTGTGGATACCTTCTGGCAGACCGAGACGGGTGGCCACGTGATTACACCCTTGCCCGGCGCTACGCCCTTAGTGCCAGGTTCTTGCACGCTGCCGTTGCCNGGCATCATGGCATCGATCGTGGATGAAAGTGGCCAAGACATGCCCAACGGCGATGGCGGCATCTTGGTCATCAAGCGGCCATGGCCNAGCATGATTCGCACCATTTGGGGTGACCCAGAGCGCTTCAAGAAAAGCTACTTCCCAGACGAGTTGGGCGGCACGATGTACCTAGCGGGTGACGGTGCGGTGCGCTCCAAGGATCGGGGCTATTTCCGAATCACGGGGCGTATCGATGATGTGCTGAACGTATCGGGTCACCGCATGGGCACCATGGAAATCGAATCGGCCTTGGTGGCTAAAACTGATCTGGTTGCCGAGGCCGCGGTGGTGGGCCGGCCCGATGACGTGACGGGCGAGGCGATTGTGGCGTTTGTGGTCTTGAAGGGCGCCCGGCCCGAGGGCGATGAGGCCAAGCGCATTGCGAAGGTCTTGCGTGATTGGGTGGGCACCGAGATCGGCCCGATTGCCAAGCCGAAAGAGGTGCGTTTTGGCGATAACTTGCCCAAGACACGCTCTGGCAAGATCATGCGCCGCTTGTTGCGCACGCTTGCCCAAGGAGAGACCATCACGCAGGACACCAGCACCTTGGAGAACCCAGCGATTTTGGAGCAACTGGCCAAGGCGCTATAAGAAAAAAAGCCCGCCGGTGTATACCGCGGGCTTTTTGGTGCGCGTCGCACGGCTAGCGTGCGTGCGTCATGGAGCGCTTACTGGGTAGCTAAGACCCAAGCAGCCAACTTCTTGGCCTCATCCGCAGATACCTGTGGGTTGGCTGGCATGGGAATGGCACCCCAAACGCCCGCGCCGCCCTTCATGATTTTGGTCGCGAGCTTGGCTGCGGCGGCCTTGTCGCCCGCGTATTTCTGGGCGATGGCTTGATAGGAAGGGCCGACCAGCTTCTTGTCCATGGCGTGACAAGCCATGCAGTTTTTGGATTTAGCCAGTGCCATGTCAGCCATGGCGGGTGCTGCCAATACGGTGGAAGCGGCGATCGNAATTAAGATGCGTTTCATGGTGAATCCTATCTGTAAGTAATCGTCACGGTGTCAGCGCGGTAAGTCAAGTGAGACAACACTATTTTGCCCGCCTCAACCGCCCACAAGGCGNTCNACGTTTNGATTTTACAAACACTTTACAAAACCCTAAAACACGCCAGTGTGTAGGGTTTTTGAAGGGTTTTGAAAGGTTTGTAGAGGTTAGAACGCTCGCTTAGAAGTTGTCCAATACCGCACCACGGCTGGCACTGGCGGCGTTGAACGCAAACTTGGCTTGCACACCGCGGGTGTAGCGGGGTGCGGGTGCCGTCCACTTGGTGCGGCGCTCGGCCAGCACCTCCTCGCTCACCAAGACATCGAGTGTGAGATTGATGGCGTCGATGGTGATCATGTCGCCCTCATGGATGAGCGCAATGTTCCCGCCCACCGCAGCCTCCGGTGCGACGTGGCCGACGACCATACCCCAAGTACCGCCAGAGAAACGACCATCGGTTATCAGGCCAACGGACTCGCCCAAGCCGGCACCAATGAGCGCACCCGTGGGGGCCAACATCTCGGGCATACCCGGGCCACCTTTGGGGCCCAAGTAACGCAAGATCATGACATCACCGGCAACGATTTTGCCGTCCAAAATAGCCTTCAATGCCGATTGCTCGTCGTCGAATACGCGTGCAGGCCCTGTAATGGTTGGGTTCTTCAAGCCTGTGATTTTGGCGACGGCACCTTCAGGGCTCAAGTTGCCCTTCAAGATGGCCAGGTGGCCAGCAGCGTACATGGGTTTGCTGATGGGACGAATCACGTCTTGATCGGCACGTGGCTCATCGGGAATGTCGGCCAATTGCTCTGCAATGGTTTTACCTGTGATGGTCATGCAGTCACCATGCACCAAACCGGCTTTCAGCAAAATCTTCATGACCTGTGGAATGCCGCCTGCCTTGTGCAGGTCAACAGCCAGGTACTTGCCGCTGGGCTTTAAGTCGCACAGCACGGGGGTGACCTTGCGAATACGCTCGAAGTCGTCGAGTGTCCATTCCACACCGGCGGCATGGGCAATAGCCAAGAAGTGCAACACGGCGTTGGTGGAGCCACCGGTTGCCATGGTCAGCGCCACTGCGTTTTCAATTGCCTTCTTCGTGACGATGTCGCGTGGCTTTAAGTCTTTTTTCACGGCCTCAATCAAGACACGTGCGGACTCCGTGGTTGAGCCGACGATCTCATCGTGGGGGCTGGCCATGGTGGAAGAAAAGGGCAGGCTCATGCCCAGCGCCTCAAAGGAGCTGGACATGGTGTTTGCCGTGTACATGCCGCCGCAGGATCCCGTGCCAGGAATGGCGCGACGCTCGATTTCCTCTAAATCTTCGTCAGAGAGATTACCCGCCGCGTTTTGACCGACGGCCTCAAACACGCTGACGATGTTCAGATCTTGCCCTTTGTAACGGCCTGGAAGAATCGTGCCGCCGTAGACATAGATGGCGGGCACGTTGGCGCGCAACATACCCATCATGCCGCCGGGCATGTTTTTGTCGCAGCCGCCGATGACCACCACGCCGTCCATCCATTGGCCTTGCACGCTGGTTTCCACGCAGTCAGAGATCACCTCGCGGCTGACCAAGGAGTACTTCATACCCTCGGTGCCCATGGCCATGCCGTCGGAAATGGTGGGGGTGCCGAATACCTGCGCGTTGCCACCAGCGGTTTCGATGGCATCAATGCGGCATCCGCCAGCCGCTGAATGCCCGCATTGCAAGGTGTGATGGTGCTGTGGCCGTTGGCCACACCGATCATGGGTTTTTTGAAGTCTTCCTTCTCATAGCCCATTGCGTAATACATTGAACGGTTAGGCGCGCGTGACTTGCCTTCTGTAATGTTCGCAGAGCGGCGATTGATTTTGAGTGTCTTCGGATCGGTCATTGATTTACCCAGTAAGAGTGAGTGAATGGGATGTGTTACCCCGCCATATCGCCTAGGGCGAAAGTGCGTCTATTTTAGAGGCTATCTGGCGAGATCAGTGAACAGCCCCAATCGTTTGAAATGGAAGGCAAAATAGCAGCATGCTGATTCATCCTGAAATTGACCCCGTTGCCATCGCTATTGGCCCCATCGCCGTGCACTGGTACGGGCTGACTTACCTNCTCGCTTTTGCGCTCTTTGTTTTGTTGGGTCGAGCGCGCTTGAAGCACGNCCCCTATAGCCAGCGGGNCGACGGACGAGATTGGCAGCCTGCGGACATAGAGGACATCTTGTTTCTTGGGGTGATGGGCGTGGTGCTCGGGGGGCGCATAGGGTATTGCTTGTTTTATAAGCCTGGCTATTACCTGTCGAATCCGCTGGAAATCTTCGCNGTGTGGCAAGGTGGGATGAGTTTCCACGGCGGCTTGCTCGGCGTGCTGATTGCGATGTGGTGGTTTTCCCGTAGCCGCAGCGTTCGATTTTTGACGGTAATGGATTTGATCGCGCCGTGCATTCCTGCGGGCTTGGCATCGGGGCGTTTGGGTAACTTTATAAACGGCGAGTTGTGGGGGCGCGTTGCCGACCCCAGCTTGCCTTGGGGCATGGTGTTTAGGGGAGGAGGCGCGTTGCCGCGTCACCCCTCGCAAATTTATCAACTCTTGCTTGAGGGCTTGCTACTTTTCGTGGTGTTGTGGCTGTATGCGCGTCAGCCGCGGCAGACCGGACAAGTGTCGGCCGTTTTCTTGATGGGCTATGGCGCGTTGCGCTTCTTTGCGGAATACTTCCGCGAACCCGACGCCCATTTGGGCTTGTTGGGCTTGGGGTTGAGCATGGGGCAGTGGCTGTGCCTCCCCATGATGCTCGCGGGCGCCGCACTCATGGTGTGGGCGAACCGCCAGTCCGTGCGTAGCCACTCATGAGCACCGTGATCGCTGTCACCGCTGACGACACGCCTGCCGTGCGATGGCGCTATGTATCGGACGGGGTGGCTGAGGTTTGTATCGGCAACCCGACACGCATGAACGCCATGACCGTGGGGATGTGGGCTGAACTGCGCGAGGCCTTTGAAACCCTGTCGGCCCAACCACTCAGCGCGATCGTTTTAACGGGTGACCCCAGCGGCCACGCATTTTGTGCGGGCGGAGACATACAGGAGTACCCTGCATTTCGTTTTGATGCGACCTCGCTGGCGCACTTTCATGAGGCGCAGGTATGGCCTGGGTTGCGAGCCATCTTGAACTGTGACATTCCGGTGATCGCCCATATTAACGGCACCTGCATGGGGGCTGGCTTGGAGTTGGCCTGTTGCGCTGACATTCGTTTGGCTCATAGCGATGCGGTTTTCGGTGCGCCGATCGCTAAATTGGGTTTTCCCATGGCCCCCAAGGAGGCCGCTGTAGTGGCATCGGTTTTGGGCACGTCAGTGGCGCGCAACATCTTGTTGCAAGCGGCAACCTACCGTGCGGAACCGCTACACCATATGGGTTTCTTGGCAGAAATACACCCGGCCCAAGACCTTGATAAGGCGGTCACTCGTGTCGCTAACAAAGTGCGAACCTTAGCGCCAGAAGCGGCCAGATTAAACAAACAGTTGTTACGCGACACCTTGCCTGACAGCCTGGGTTTGCGGCGCCGCGATGCGAACCAAGCCTACGCCTATGCGGGGTCGGCGGAGCACCGCGAAGGCGTCACGGCATTTATAGCGAAACGGTCGCCGCGTTTCGGCGCCTCTTCGGACGATGCGTGAGGTTTGTGGCATGAGANTTGTGGCATGAGGCATCACGCATAAGCATGGATACGGTGTCGCTTCTTTTGGCGCCCGCGTTGGCCGCGCTGTCTATGGGCGTGCTGGGCGGCCCGCACTGTATTGCCATGTGCAGTGCGGCGTGTGCTGGCGTGGCGCGTGCAAGTTGCGGCTTGGACGATCCGTCCCCCAAGCGCATCAATACGGCCTTGTTGCAGTTTCAGTTGGGCCGCGTGCTGGGTTATGCGCTACTGGGTATGGTCGCGGCGGGGTCTGTGCAGGCGCTGGGCTGGATGGGGGCCAACACCACGGTAATAAGACCGCTGTGGATGGGCTTTCACGTGGTCGCTGCGTTGTTGGGCTTGACGCTGTTGGGCTTGGGTCGGCAGCCCCATTGGGTAGACGGTTTGGCACAGCGCGTCTGGCGCTTTGTGCGTCCGCGTATCGGTAACTTTGGCAGCAGCGCGCCCTGGCTGGTCGGCATGGTTTGGGCACTGATGCCGTGTGGGTTGCTGTACGCCGCGCTCATGCTGGCGGCCTTGCAAAGCAGTGCGTGGCAAGGCGGCTTGACCATGGCTATTTTTGCAGCGGGAAGCGGCGTGTCTATGACGCTCGGTGCATGGTGGTTGTTACGCGCCAACCTCCGTCCGGCTGGCCATTGGGCGATGCGGGCAGCGGGTCTGGCCTTATTTGGCTTGTCGAGTTGGGCCATCTATAAGGGCGTGACGGCACCCACGGGTNTGTGGTGCGCATAGCCCNTGCGCGGTGGCGCTTAGTCGCTTGACGTGCGCTGCGTCGCAGCGCGCTCACTGCACTGACCGCGCTGACCGCGTTTAGGCAAGGTGGCCAAGACCACGCCGACAAGGGCAATGGCGAAGGCAATGACCTGTATGCCGGTCATGACCTCATCGAAAAACGCCACACCAATGGCGGCCGCGGTGATGGGTAGAAATACGGTGAATACCCCGGCTTGATGCGCCGGAATGGTTTTAAGACCTGTCATCCACAGCCACACCGTCACCACGCTGGCCGCGGTGGCATAAAAGAGCAGCAGCGCCCACTTGTCTGCGGCGACTCCCGCGAAGTCGAACTGCAGCGCCAAGTAAATACCAAAGGGTGTGGTGAGGGCCAGTCCCCACACATTGATGACGGCCGCAATGCGCTTGGCTGATAAATGCGCGGTGAGGTACTTGCCGATCACGGCGTAAGAGGCTTCGCAACAAACGGCTGCGAACACCAACAGGTTCCCGATAGACGCGTTGGGGTAGGCTGCGCTGGTTTGTTCGGGGCGGTTGCTCGCGTAAAGCCCAATGCCCACGAAGGCGCAGAGGATTGCGAANAGGGATAACCGCGACAGTCGCTCACCCAAAAAGAGGGCGCTCAGCACGGCCACCATCGCGGGGATGGCGGCAAGAATAACGCCCGCAGAACTGGCACTTGTGAGGCTCAGGCCGTAGAGCATACAAATTGAGAACAGGAAGTTGCCGAGGAACGAGGTTAAGAAAAGCAAGCGGTGCGTGGCGCGCGACAGTGGGCTTTCTTGAGGCTCTGGTTTGAGCCAGCCCATCATCAGCACGGTGCCCGTACCGAAGCGCAACCAGGCCAATAACAGCACGGGGAACGCTGCGACCAAGGGCTTGGACAGTGCCACGTAACACCCGACCAGCGCCATGCTAAGACCAAGACACAGGTAGGCAAGCCACGTTTTCATAGCGATAGCTTATTCCATTTCACACAGCAAAAAAGACGTTTCTCGATGTGAAATATNCGAGCATCTNCCCATGCTGCGCCGCACCAAAATTTCTCATTGTGGGAAATATTATTCCGCATTGCGATATTTAACGAAAAGATAATTGATATTTATATAAAAAATAAAAGTCTTATATAAGACATAAGAGATCGNATTAACTCTTGTATAAGACTTATAGTAGGNGTCATGNAGGCNAAAGTGCTTTTTGCCCACCCCATTTGAACTTAACCAACCTGAAGGCGTACTGATATGAAAAAGCAAACCCGTGAGCAGCAAATTGCAGCCCTTGAAAAAGACTGGGCAGAGAACCCCCGTTGGAAGGGCGTAACCCGTCCTTACAGCGCAGCCGACGTCGTGCGCTTGCGTGGTAGCTTGCAACCTGAGCACACCCTGGCGGCCAACGGCGCAGAGCGTCTGTGGGAACTGGTTAACGGCGGTGCCAAAAAGGGTTACGTCAACTCATTTGGTGCGATCAGCGCTGGGCAAGCCATGCAACAAGCCAAAGCGGGTCTTGAGGCGGTCTACCTGTCTGGTTGGCAAGTGGCCGCTGACGGCAACTCCTCAGAGACCATGTACCCCGATCAGTCGTTGTACGCCTATGACTCGGTGCCAACGATGGTGCGCCGCATCAATAACACCTTTAAACGTGCCGATGAAATTCAGTGGTCGCGTGGCATCAACCCGGGTGACGACGGCTTTATTGACTACTTTTTGCCTGTGGTGGCAGATGCCGAGGCGGGTTTTGGTGGGGTGTTGAACGCCTTCGAATTGATGAAGAACATGATTACGGCGGGCGCAGCGGGCGTGCACTTCGAGGACCAACTCGCCGCGGTTAAAAAATGCGGCCACATGGGCGGCAAGGTATTGGTGCCCACGTCGGAGGCGGTTCAAAAACTCACTGCTGCGCGCTTCGCTGCGGACGTCATGGGTGTGTCCACCATTGTGTTGGCCCGNACCGACTCCGAGGCGGCCAACCTCATCACCTCAGACCATGATGCCAATGACCGCCCCTTCCTAACGGGAGAGCGCACACCAGAGGGCTTCTATCGCGTGAAAAATGGTTTGGAGCAAGCCATCAGTCGTGGCGTTGCGTACGCCCCGCATGCCGATTTGGTCTGGTGCGAAACGGGTGTGCCAGATATCGGTTTCGCCAGAGAGTTTGCCCAAGCCGTGCACGCCGCATGCCCTGGCAAGCTGTTGTCTTACAACTGTTCGCCGTCGTTCAACTGGAAGAAGAATCTAAACGACACGCAGATTGCGTCTTTCCAAGAAGACTTGTCCGCCCTCGGTTACAAGTATCAGTTCATCACGTTGGCGGGTATCCACATCAACTGGTACAACAGCTTCAAGTTCGCTAAGGCCTACGCGGGCGGCGAGGGTATGAAGCACTACACCGAGATGGTGCAAGAGCCTGAGTTCAAGGCGCGCGAGGACGGTTACACATTTGTGTCGCATCAGCAAGAGGTGGGCGCAGGTTACTTCGACGAAGTCACCACCGTGATTCAAGGCGGCGCTTCTTCGGTGAAAGCATTAACCGGCTCGACAGAGGAAGAGCAGTTCCATTGATGCGTTGAGTGCAGATAAAGGTACAGGTAAAGGCGCAGGTAACGACGCGGTTGCCGGCGCCTGTACCGCCTGATGGGCGCTAGTCAGAGATACGGGCGCGCAAGGCTTTTTTCTCCGAGCGTTGGCTTTTCTCCGCACGGGCGCGCTGTTTGGAGCCATAGCTGGGTTTGGTGGGGCGACGTTTTTTGGGAGGTGTTGCCACGCTTTGCACCAGCTCACTCAATCGAGACAGCGCATCCAGCTTGTTCATCTCCTGCGTGCGGTGTTGCTGTGCCTTGATTACCAAGACGCCGGATTTGTTAATCCGGCTGTCACTGAGGGTAAGCAAGCGCTCCTTTACCTCATCAGGCAACGCGGACGCCGCAATATCAAAACGCATGTGAATGGCGCTGGAAACCTTGTTAACGTTTTGACCGCCAGAGCCTTGTGCACGAATAGCGCTGATTTCGACATCGTCTTCTGCAATGCGCAATTCGGGGCGTTTGGCTGCGGCGGTCATATGCGGATAAGGGGGCGTCGCCTATTGGCGGTTGACGCGACCAAGTAGCGAGGTCAATGCCGGCACATAGTCGTCACCGTGCCCCGCATCGACGACGGCGCTAATCGCCGCGGAGACGCCGTCTGCAATTGCATGGCTACCGCCGCCATCGCCAATCATTTCCCGGTAGTAATTGATATCTTTCATGGCATTACTGATGGCGAAAGGGACATCGCTGGCATCGCCTGTCAATATGGACTTGCGCAACCGATCAAGGGCTGCGCCCGCGCCGCCACCTTTGGCGAGCACGTCGACAAACAGTTGCGGATCGACACCGGCGGCGGCTGCTTGGGCGGCTGCCTCCGCCATCACGGCCATGTGCCCGAGGGATACATAGTTGTGCAAGAGTTTCATCCGGTGCCCAAACCCGAGGGCGCCGACGTGATCAATGTTTTCTGTGAAGGTATTCAGTACGGGCCTTGCCGCATCGAGGACAGCCGTTTCTCCTCCGACCAAAATATTGAGCGTGCCCTCGTGTGCTTGCTTTGCCAGTCGCGTCATGGGTGCGTCTAGGTACTGGCTACCTGCGGCGGCGACCAGTGCGGCCATGCGCGCCGTGGAGGCTGGCAGTGACGTAGAGCAATCTACGACGATGCTACCCGGTTTGAGTGACGCAATCACCCCGGTATCGCCCGTGAGAACGGCCTCAACTTGGGGGGAGCCGGAGACGCACAGAATAATAAGGTCGACCTCAGACGCCACCGCCCCTGGGGTGAGGCCTTGTGTCGCACCNAGGTCTATTAAGTCATGTACCGGTTGGTTGCCGGGGTGATCGAGCATGACCAAGGGAAAGCCGCCCTTGAGCACGTTCAGCGCGATGCCATGGCCCATATGTCCCACCCCAATGATTCCTACCCGCATGGCTCAATCCTTTACTTATTTATTTACTTGTTTACGNCGAAGACGCTATCGTAACCAAATTAAAAAAAGCCACCCGAGGGTGGCTTCTTCGATACCAAGGATCACCGACGCCGTGACTTACTTGGTGGGGGCCTTGGCGTAGCGAAGGTAAGGAAGCTTGATGTCCAACTCGCCGTATTTCTCTGTCGCCTGTTCGTTGTTTAGCGCTAGGGCGACGATGACGTCTTGGCCTGGCACCCAATTCGCAGGCGTCGCCAGTGGCACGCCATCCGTGATTTGAATCGCATCCAATGCACGCAGAATTTCTGCGAAGTTTCGGCCGACGGTCATGGGATATGAAATGCTCAAGCGCACCTTCTTGTCGGGGCCAATAATGAAAACGGTTCTGACGGTCGCGCTATGTGCCGGGGTGCGGCCATCCGGTAGGTAGGCATCCGCCGGCAGCATGTCATAGAGCTTGGCCACCTGCAANGAGGTGTCGTCAATGATAGGAAAATCTGCCGGGGCGCCCGCAAACGCCGTGATGTCTTTTTTCCATTTTTCATGGTCCTCAACGCTGTCTACAGANACGCCCATTACTTTGGTGTTGCGTTTGGCGAACTCAGGAGCGAGTTGCGCCACCGCGCCAAACTCCGTGGTGCATACGGGAGTGAAGTCTTTGGGATGTGAGAACAAAATGGCGTAGCTGTCGCCTATCCAGTCGTGCAGTGTCAATGCGCCGGCGGTAGATGCCGCTGTGAAGTTGGGGGCAATATCGTTGATACGTAGTGACATAGAGAGTCCTTTGTGTAGCGTTTGAGGATAGAGATAAATAAAGACCTATTTCTCCTGTGACTATGTATTTTGTTAGCCGACGTGTTTTTTGTGAAATACGAAGAAGTTATATGCTTATGCTGGAAACGCATGAGGGCGCGCTTATTTCGCTGTTTCGTTATACTTTTCCCATGTCCAAGCGGTTAATTTCTCGTTGTTGTTAAATATTTAATGGCGGATCATCAAATGAAGCCACTGCGTCGAGCACTTGCGAGCAGCGTTGCCGCCGCATTGTTTGGGGTGTTTTTTAGTAGCCGTTCGTCATTTGCGTCCAATATGTCACAGGCAGCAGGCATTCACGCCATTCAACCGTTGCTCACCGCCCTCAGGGCGACCCAGTTACCCGTTTGTGTCGAGGCGGCTGAACGACTGTCCGCGTCGTTTGCGCATACACACGTTGCCGATCTTGCGCTGCGCAGCGCCAAACTAGACTCCGCACATGCCTTGGCGCTGGCCGCCGCCATTCGTCATGCAACGCAGGGCGGCGCGTTTCAACTGCGCGGGTTTAGCGCCAGTTACAACCCTCAAATTGGGTCGACTGGCGCCGCCGCTATCGTGGCGGCCATGCCAGACAACCTAGCTGAATTTGGGCTGGTTGGCTGCGCTCTCGACGATGTCGCAGGCGATGCCATTGTGGAGTTCATGGCACGAGCCACCAAGCTGAGAGTGATCTGCGTTGAGGAAAACACATTTTCAACAGCGATGGTGGCGCGTATCACCCAAGCAGGTCGTTTGCTGCCAGGTTGCCTCGTTGTGGTTTGAACCTGCTGGCGTAGCCTCTAGCGGTGTTCTTAAAAGGCGCCGGCAATCATAGAGTCTGCGATGGGTCTGCGCTGAGACGGTTGCTCGCGGGACTTGAGCGCGTCAGGTAACGCCTCGGCATCGCCTTGCCGCCCGATCGCAACGATGCAGTGAATGGCGTAGTCGGCAGGTAGNTTNATCACAGTGGCTGCGGCCTCCGCGTTGAAACCGCCCATGGCATGTGTNGCCCAGCCGGATTGACTGGCTTGTAGCGCCAGAAAAGCCCAAGCCGCGCCAGCATCAAACGCGTGGGCGCCATTGTTGACGAGCTCACTGCCACCTGGTGGGACCATNNGCTTGTGGGAGGTGACTGCAATCAACGCAGCAGCCTTCGGCGCCCACGTTTGGTTGCCGGGAGCCAATGTCGCGGCAAGATCAGCCCATGCCGCATCGTTTCGCAAGCTATACACAAAGCGCCACGGTTGCACGTTGCTCGCAGAAGGTGCCCAGCGAGCCGCCTCAAGAATTCCTGTGAGCTCGGCTAAGGTGATGCCGGCATCGGTGAAAGACCTTGGCGACCAGCGGTTAACAAAGATGGGGTCGACGGGTGTATCGGCGATGCGCGTGGGAGCAGTGGTCATAAAGCGTTATTTCCTTGTCATTTGTAGCTCGACATGCTAACAAATTTCAAATTGTCTTGGCGCCCGCCCCATGGTGGGTCACCGCGATCAGCCGCCGAACGATCGCGGTCAGACAGCCCGCCTTAGCGTTTACGCGTTGTGGTGTCTTTTTCAAAGCTGAGCGGCAATGGCGCAGATGCTTTTTAATGTGCGCAGTATTGGCTTACAACCATTTCAGTGTGTTGACTAGCCTATGATGAGACGCAAACGGTCAGCGTATTTTGTGGCGTGATCGATTGTTTGGAGCAGGCGAATGAAGTTCGATTTTGTAATCGTTGGTGGGGGCTCTGCAGGGTCGACATTGGCAGCCCGTTTAACGGAAGACCCAGATGTCACGGTTTGCCTATTGGAGGCCGGTGGTGGTGCCGATCCTATTTTGCTACGCGCGCCTGCGGCCGTTGTTGCCTTGTTGCCAGGCTATGGCAAGTTGTACAACTGGGCTTTCCAGACGGTTCCTCAGCCGGGACTGAATGGGCGACGCGGCTACCAGCCTCGGGGTCGGGCGCTGGGCGGGTCGTCATCAATCAACGCCATGCTTTACGTGCGGGGTCAAAAGAGTGACTACGACGGGTGGGCCGATATGGGCTGCAATGGTTGGTCTTGGGATGACTGCTTGCCGTACTTTATTCGCTCCGAAAACAATGCGCGTGGCGCCAGTGCGTGGCACGGTGACAGCGGACCACTGCATGTTTCCGATCAACAAAGCCCACGCCCGATTTCCAAAGCGTTCGTGGAAGCTGCCACCCAAATGGGACATGCCGCCGTGGATGATTTCAATACGGGTGAGAACGACGGGGCGGGTCTGTTTCAGGTGACCCAATTTCACGATGCGGCCAAAAATGGTGAGCGGTGCTCTGCCGCACTGGGCTACCTTTACCCCGCACTGAGTCGCCCCAATTTGACGGTTATCACAAAGGCGCGGGCGACCAAAATATTGTTTGAAGGCCAGCGTGCGGTTGGTGTGAACTATCGCTTAGGGGGAGAAGATAAGTCTGTTTACGCCGCGAAAGAAGTGATTTTGTGTGGTGGTGCCTTTCAATCTCCTCAGCTCCTGCAGCTCTCTGGCGTTGGGCGGTCCGCTGACATTACCCGGTTTGGCATTGAGATGGTGCACGAACTACCGGGTGTCGGTCAGAACCTGCAAGACCACCTAGACTTCATCTTGGCATGCAAAACCGACGACAAGGATAACTTTGGCATCGGCGTAGCCGCGAGCATTCAGCTTGTAAAGCACATCTTGCAATGGCGGCAGGATGGCACGGGTATGGTGGCAACGCCTTTCGCTGAAGGGGGCGCATTTCTTAAGAGCGATCCCTCAGTGGAACGACCGGACATTCAATTGCACTTTGTGATTGCGGTGGTTGATAACCACGGTAAAAATTTACACAGAGGCTACGGCTACAGTTGCCATGTGTGTCCCGTACGTCCGCATAGCCGCGGCGAGGTTTTTTTGACATCAGGGGATCCCTTCGCGGACCCGGGTATCGATCCCAAATTTTTATCTGACCCGCGGGACTTGGCCGTGATGGTTAAGGGCGCCAAAATTGCGCGCGATATTTTGGAGGCGCCTGCGATGAAGCTCTATAAAAAGCACGACCTGTTTGGCGTCACAGATAACCTATCGGACGCGGCGTGGGAAGAGCATATTCGCGCACGCTCCGATACCATTTACCATCCCGTGGGGACCTGCAAGATGGGCGTGGATGAGATGGCCGTAGTCGACCCAGAACTGCGGGTGCACGGGCTGTCGGGTCTGCGGGTCGTTGATGCCTCGGTGATGCCGACGGTCGTGAGCGGAAACACCAACGCCCCGACCATCATGATTGCCGAACGCGCCGCCGATATGATTCGATCTGCCTACGCCAAAGATAACGCCATTCTCGAAAGTTCATCATGAATTCAGTACAAGGTAATGCGTCTTCGGCAGAAGACTTCGCGGCCCTAGACATGGCGCTGGATACGCTAAAAACCAATGCCACAGCGTGGGCGCAAACATCCAACGCGGAGCGCATCGCGGTGCTCAATGAGATCAAGGACAGAACCTTGGCGGTATCGGAGGGGTGGGTGGAGATCGCTGTGCGTAAGAAGGGGATTCCCAGTGACTCGCCACTAGCAGGGGAGGAGTGGATCTCTGGTCCGTACGCCGTGATCTCTGCCTGTAACGGTTTGATCGAGACACTCACGCAGATGGGTGATAAAGCGTTTTTGCACGCGCTGCCCAAGCGCACAACCGTCACGGAGCAACTCGCCGTGACCGTGCTCCCGCACAACCTCTGGGACCGGCTTTTGTTATCGGGTGTCACTGCAGAGGTTTGGATGGAGAAGGGCGTTGACGAACATCATTTAGCCGACCACACGGCGGGTGCTTATGCGGCACCCCTAAGCGAACGCGAAGGACGCGTTGCGTTGGTTTTGGGCGCTGGTAATGTCGCATCGATTGCGCCGCTAGACGCGATGCACAAACTGTTTTCTGAGCACCAAGTGGTTCTTTTGAAAATGAATCCGGTCAACGACTATCTAACCGACTATCTCTGTGCTGCATTCCGCCCCCTGATCGCCTGCGGTGCGTTGCGTATCGTCAAAGGGGGTGCTGCAAGCGGGGCGTATTTGTGCCAGCACGCATCGATTGATGAGATTCACATTACGGGCGCCGAGACCACGCACGATGCCATTGTCTGGGGCGTCGGCGAGGAGGCGGTGCAAAACCGCTTAGCGGCTACTCCCAAAATAAATAAACGCGTGACCTCTGAATTGGGTGCGGTATGTCCAACCATTGTGGTTCCGGGGCCTTGGACACAGGCGGATATTCGCTTTCAAGCAGAAAACATCGCGACCCAAAAGCTGCACAACTCTGGCTTCAATTGCGTTGCAATGCAAATGCTCATACTCCCCAGCTACTGGGAGAAAAAGGAGGCCTTGATGCAAGCGGTGCGCGCCGTCATGGCTGCTGGCTTACCGCGGGCAGCCTACTACCCCGGCGCTGCGGAGCGCATGCAGTCCTTTGTTGCGCATTCAGACAATACAACCCTGTTTGACCGTGGCGAGGCGCCCGCCTGTGTGGTGGTGCCTTATCGAGACGACGGGCAGGCATGGTACCGCTCGCAAGAAATCTTTGCGCCCGCATTCAGTACCTATGAAATCGAGGGGCGTGATGCACAGACGTACTTGCAGGCCGCCATTGACTATGCAAATACGCAGTTACATGGCACCCTGGGCGCCAATATATTGATTCATCCAACGACCATCAAAGAGATGGGGGAGCAGCGATTTCAGGCACTGGTCGCCGACCTGAAATACGGTACGGTGGCCATCAATACGTGGACAGGGCTTGGCTTCTTGACGACGGCTTGCCCATGGGGAGCTTTCCCCGGCCACACCCTCGCTGATGTGCGCAGTGGTATTGGTTTTGTGCACAACACGTTCATGTTCGACAAGGCGGAGCGCGTGATTGTGCAGGCGCCTTGGCGTCCATTTCCTCGCAACGTATTGAGCGGTGTGTTTAACCTGTTACCTAAGCCACCGTGGTATGTGACTAACAAAACGCAACACATCACGGCGCGTTTGATGACCGGGTTTCAGCACAAGCCAAGCTGGTGGAAGTTGCCGCGCATTTTCCTAAACGCATTGTTGGGGTGATGCGCTTGAGGCGGCGTGCAGGGGATCGCCGCCACGTGCCCACCGCTTAACTATAGCGGTGCGTTGTGTGGTCGATGGTCATATAGCCCGGCGTTATATCGATATCACTATAAATTCCTTGTTGCATTTTTCCGCTCTCGTTATATTTGTTATTTCAGACAGCGGTAACACATCATGAAATTCGAAACGCAGTCGGTACACGCCGGCTACAAGCCAGACCCAACGACCAAGGCCATGGCGGTCCCCATCTATCAGACCGTTGCGTACGCATTTGATAGCGCCCAGCATGCAGCCGACTTATTCGACCTGAAGGTGCCTGGCAACATTTACACGCGCATCATGAATCCCACGCAAGACGTTCTAGAGCAGCGCGTCGCCGCCCTAGAGGGCGGTATTGCCGCGTTGGCGGTTGCGTCGGGTCAGGCAGCCATTACCTACGCAATCCAAACCATTGCCGAGTCTGGCGACAACATTGTGTCTGCCAGCACCTTGTACGGCGGGACTTACAACTTGTTCGCACACACCTTGCCGCAATACGGCATAGAAACGCGGTTTGCCGATGGTCGTGACCCACAGAGTTTCGCCGCACTTATAGATGAGAAGACGAAGGCGGTGTACATCGAGTCAATCGGTAACCCCTTGGGTAATGTGACCGATATCGCCGCCATCGCGGCAGTTGCGCATGCCGCAGGCGTGCCGCTGATTGTGGACAACACGGTGCCCAGCCCGTACCTCTGCCGCCCCATAGAACATGGTGCTGATATTGTGGTGCACTCCCTGACCAAGTACATTGGTGGGCATGGCACCAGCGTTGGCGGCTGCATTGTTGATTCGGGTAAGTTCCCATGGGCAGAGCATAAGGAACGGTTCAAGCGCCTCAATGAGCCTGACGTGAGCTATCACGGGGTGGTCTATACCGAGGCACTGGGTCCCGCGGCATTTATNGGTCGCGCTCGGGTGGTGCCCCTGCGAAATATGGGGGCTGCGATTTCCCCTATGAATGCATGGTTGATTATTCAGGGGCTTGAGACGTTGGCGCTGCGCATGGACCGCATTTGCGAGAACACCTTGGCGGTCGCTCGTTACTTGCAAGCGCACGAAAAAGTTGAGTGGGTTGAGTACGCGGGCTTGCCTGAGCACGTCGACCATGCCATCGCGCAAAGGTTGATGGGTGGCCGCGCATCGGGACTGTTGACCTTTGGCGTGAAGGGTGGCCGACCCGCTGGTGAGCGCTTCTTGGACGCCCTTGACCTGTTTACACGTCTGGTCAATATTGGTGACACGAAGTCGCTGGCAACACACCCTGCATCAACCACTCACCGTCAGTTGTCGCCGGAAGATCTGGCCAAAGCGGGCGTGAGAGAGGAGACCGTTCGTTTGTGTATCGGCATTGAGCATATCGACGACATCAAGGATGATCTCGCGCAAGCGTTGGAAAAGGCTTAACACCGGCCGGATAACCCACACGCCTCCACCGGTTGGTGGGGGCTTTTTTATGCGTGCTAGCCGCTGATTACTTGGGCGCTGCGAGAGCAAGGCCGACCACGCAAAGCATAGACAAGGCCATGGCGATGTTGACTCTGCGCTGCACGTGGGGCGCCAAGTTCAGCTTATGCAAGGTCATGCCAACGTAGAGCCACGCAAAGTGNATGGGCACCCAGATTGCATTCATGATCACGAACTTGATCAAGGTCTCCATGGGCAGGCTACTGGGTAAAAATGCAAAGCCAGTAAACAACGTGGTGTTCACGGCATAGGCCTTGGGGTTTAAGGCTTGCAAAATGATGCCGTTAAAAAAACCAGGGGGTGTTGTGACCTCCTTGAACGCAATCTTGGCGCCAGCGAATGCGATTTTGGATGCTAAAAATAACAAGTAGCCAACCGACGCGACGAGCAACACCCAGCGTATGTTCTCGTTGGCCAAAATGATGGCGGCCATGCCTGAAACAACCGCCAAGGCCACGAGGTTGGTGCCGACAAATAGCCCTGCAATATAGCGCGCGCCAGGCCCTGAGCCAAAGGAGGATCCGACGCCCGCCACGGACAGAACGCCGGGGCCAGGGGTGATGATGAGGAAGAAAACGGCGAGGGCAAATGTGAGCATACGGCATCCTAGAGTAAGCCCCTGCCCGCGTCAAATATTCATTGCACTAGGGGAGACTGAGCCGTTGAGCCTGCTTGGTGTGGCTATTGAAGACAACCATATCGCCGACGCCAACCGATAGACCGGTGATGCGGCTGATCACGACTTGATGGGAGACCATCAGCGTGACGCCGGGTTTTCTTGCTTGTANCCGTTTCTCGAGTGCCGGGAGGGTTTTCTTGGCATCGGCATAACCCTGAAAAAACGAATTTAAACCGGAAAACGTCTGCCATGGCCCCAGATTAAGTCGCTCGGCCGTTTCTTTGCACCGGCACCACTCGCTGGACAAAATCTCAGAAAACGTCAGCTTGCTTTGTGCCAAGCGCTGTCCGAGCGCCGTCGCTTGGACACGTCCTTGCGCATCTAAGTTTCGTTGGGTGGCGCAGTCGTTGACCTGAAAGTGATCGGGGTCACCAAAGCCAGGCGCCAACGCATGACGCATGAAAACGACATCGGCATCAATGGCGGCAACCGCATCAGCCAGCGGGTCGGCTGACCAACTGTAGGAGGTGAACGTCAGTAATAAGCTGGCAATGAGTAGNCGCATAGTCAATTTGCGTNTGGTGTTGAGGGGGCGAGTGGTCGGCTACCACGCAGTGCGCTGTGGTCGCGTGGCCAGCAACGCAGATCGGCCCACGCCAGCCAATGCCTGGTAGTACAACCAGATCATCATAATCGGCAACAACATGGTTTGAAGAATGAAAATAACCATGAGGCTAACGATTCCGTCGACAGCCTGATTCGCGGCCCGCTTAACGTCGGTAATTTTGGTGCGGAACTGTTCGATTGGCGAGCTCAACAGCGTCTCGTTCTCGGCGAACCACCGTTCAGTCACACAGGCCAGGGTGTCGCACGCGGGAACGGCGTTGGGGGTGTCTTTTGAGGAGGGCGTCAACGCCATGTGTTTATCCGTNATGAGCCGCTGGTTGGCGGTGTATTCGTNGGCCGCAAAATGCTCGTANATCATACCGCTGCCAATCGTGGCGATCGGCAGCGCGAACCGTACAAACATGACGAGCATGAATAGGCGGGTGAGCCACGGTCTGAGCCCGCCACCCCAAAGGCAAACAATCCAGATAAGCGCGATTGCCGTCACCAAGCCGGATACCGCAGGATCGCCGAACACCGTGAGCAACAATTTCTCGACCCCGAACGCCACGCTGGTGGCAAGCATCAGGTTAGAGAACTGCTCAACCAAGTGGTTAACAGGGGCGAGTACCTGGCCNATGGACATNGAGACGCCAAACCCCAATGGTTGCGCCACGACTTCNGTGCCTTGCGCGACGGAGATGATGCCGTTNAGGGCGCGCGCTGCGCCAAATGTGATGAGTGAGCGCTTTAACCCCGCATCAACTTGGCTCATNGCCAATTCATTGGTTTNCGAATGCCACGCCAATGGGATAACCAGTGCCGCGAGGCAGGTGAGCAATAGTTTTTTGATGTACATGGGGTGCGCCGCCAACATCACAGGACAATGCGGGCGGTCTTGCTGTTTGATTGATCTACACAGTAACGGTAATCCGTGAAAGGGTCAATTAGACGCAAGGCCTGGTAAGGTCCTACGCACCCCCGACTTTTAGTTGCCGACGCGACACATTGGCCGTCACTTCAGTGCGAGCATATTTGCAACCGATTACACCGAGGAGAACGGCATGTCTGAACGATGGAAAAACGCCCCAGAAAATAGCAATTGGGGACACTTTGGCCCGGATGACCAACGTGGCCGTATGAATCTGGTTGATGAAAAGAAAGTATTGCAAGGCGTGGCCGAGGTCAAGACGGGCAAGAGCTTTTCTCTATCGTTACCGCTTGATTTTCCGGGTGGTAATGCATTGAACCCGGCGCGCTTCCCGCCGCGCTTGGTGTCGACTCGGCGCGGTGGCCCTGAAGGCCCAGAGAACTATGTACTTGGTCTGGATGTGATGGAGCCGAATGCCACGGATGTGGTCTGCGACGATATCGCTATTTTGGCAACCCAGTATTCGACGCAATGGGACTCTTTTGCGCATGTGGGTAGCTACTTTGATGCGGACGGTGATGGTGTTGCGGAAAAGGTTTTTTACAACGGGTACCGGGCCAATGCCGATATTCGCCCCGCAGCCGATGTCGCATCCGATACGTCCGATCTCTATGCCTTTAAGAACCCTAAAGCGACCGCGTTAGGTATTGAAAATCTAGCCCAGCATGGCGCGCAAGGTCGGGGTGTTTTGGTCGATTTGCACGCCCACTATGGACGGGCGCGCACCAAAATTGGCTATGACGCCTTGATGCGGGTCATGGAGGAGGACAACGTCGTGGTGGAGGCGGGTGACATGCTTTGCTTGCACACCGGCTTCGCTGAAATGATCTTGGAGATGAACCGCAACCCAGACCCTGAGAAGCTGCACCACACCTGCACCGGCCTTGATGGTGAGGACGAGAAGTTGCTGCAATGGATCACGGACAGCGGGGTGGCTGCCATCATTGCCGATAACTATGCGGTAGAGATTATTCCCACGCGTTGGATGGAGCCCATTCGTAAACCCAAGCTGCCTTTGCACGCGCATTGCCTATTTAAGAATGGCATACATTTGGGCGAGTTGTGGTACCTCACACCGTTGGCGACTTGGCTGCGAGCCAACGACCGCAACCGGTTCTTGTTAACGGCACCGCCACTACACCTACCGGGTGCGGTGGGGTCTCCCGTGAACCCCATCGCGACCGTGTAGTTTTAGAGTACCTCGAACACCTGGTAAATGGGGCCACTCGCAATACGGCGGCCTGTTGCAACGCAGATCATGCGGTTGATCCATGCGTATTTTTCAGATGATGTTTCAAATACAGGCGTTGCGCGGAAGTAGTACTCAGACGGGTCCACATCCTCGCCACGACCCAAGCGTGCCATGACCTCGTCAGGACCGTGGCGCAGGCCGTTGTAGTGCATGTAGATCAGGGCGCCNTCATCTGTCTTGAGTGTGAGTCGGACGTCTAGGGTTAGGACGCCGTCTGCACGCATCAANAGCCAGTCGCCGCCGGGAGAGGGCATAACGGTGCCACGAATGCGCTCGCCTTGAAATGTGCCGCCGGCAACGGTCGCAATTTTCCTACCCCCTAGCGGTGTTTGGCCTAGGTCAACAATTTCGGGCACGGTGAGGGCGATTTCAAAAAGTTCACGGGTCTTAATCATGTTGGATTCCGTTCGGCATCGGGTTAAAAGAAAACCAGTTTACGAGCCCACCACGTCGGCGATTGTCGCCTAGCTTTCACCGAACGACTTGAAGAGGGGTCGTCGGCGCTCGGGGTGCTTACTGCCGTGCCAAGCGATGCAGGGACGGCGCGAGGCCAGGGAAGTTTTGGCGTACAGGATTAATATCCATGCCGCCGCGTCGTGTGAAGCGAATAAGCACCTGTAACTTGCTGGGTTTGCACTGGCGCATGATGTCAACAAAAATGCGCTCCGCCAACGGTTCGTGAAATTCTTGTTGATC
>JGI26088J50261_1000382_pt1 | contig 26724 bp, 25 predicted proteins | sample SaaInl1SG_22_DNA_FD_50261 | JGI IMG/M metagenome (IMG submission 50261)
AATGCTATTGAGGCAATGGTTAAAGGCTACGAGGTTCAGGATAGACCGCTATCGCTATGGAATAATGCCATCATAAATGCCTTCAAGGTCTTCCTCGAAGTAAAGAAAAATGGCGGTGGCGTTATAACCATTGATATGAAAAACAGGAAGCTGAGATATAAAAAGGCTAACTAGTTAATCAAAACGACGTTCGCCACCCTACCCTTTCGGTGTGGGCGGGTTGCCGGGGATAGGCAGGCCGCGCAACGCCTTGCTAGAGCGCATATATTGCGGGGCATAGGCCGCCTCATCCTCCAACGCTTCGGCCGCGTGCCATGCCCAGCGCGGATTATAGAGCAGACCCCTTGCCAGGGCTATCATATCGGCCTGATCGGAACGCAAAATCGCTTCGGCCTGGCGCGGCTCGGTAATCTGGCCGACCGCCATGGTGGGCAGGCCTGTCTCGCGCTTGATGGTGGCGGCAAAACCGGTTTGATAGCCAGGCCCTGCATCTATCTTCTGGGCAGGGGAATTGCCGCCGCTGGACACATCGATAAAATCTGCCCCTGCCGCTTTGAGGGCGGCGGTAAACTGGCTGGCCTCTTTTATATCCCAGCTGGAATTTTCCACCCAGTCCGTAGCAGAAATGCGCACCCCCAGCGCCTTTTGTTGCGGCCAGACCGCACGTACAGCGGCAAACAGCTCCAAGGGAAAGCGCATCCGCCCCTCCAGCGAGCCGCCATATTCATCATTGCGCTGATTGCTAAGCGGCGATAAAAATTGATGGCATAGATAGCCATGTGCCATGTGCAATTCCGCCACATCAAAGCCGATAGCATCTGCCCGCCTGGCGGCGGCCACAAAATCATCGATTATTTTGGTCATGCCGGCTTCATCCAGCGCGGCCGGCCTATCAAAGGCCTCGCTATAGGGGGCGGCAACAGGGGCAAGCGTCTGCCAGCCGCGCGGGTCGGATGCCGGTATGGGTGCCCCGCCCAGCCAGGGCAGCTCGGTAGAGGCCTTGCGCCCGGCATGGGCCAGCTGTATCCCCATTTTGGCGTGGCCATATTCCTTGCAGAATTTCACCACCCGGGCAAGGCCAGCCTGATTTTCATCTGACCACAGCCCCAGACATCCCGGGCTGATGCGCCCTTCCGGGCTGACCCCGGTTGCCTCGGCAATAATCAGCCCGACACCGCTGACCGCAAATTGGCCAAGATGCATTAAATGCCAGTCATTCGCGGTGCCGTCATGGGCGCTATACTGGCACATGGGCGCAACGATAATACGATTGCGTAATTCAACCCCGCCAAGGGTGATAGGCGAAAACAGACGGCTGGACATGGCTTATACTTCCCTACACTTTTTAAAAAAATACTATAATAATGATAAGATTATACGGCCCATAGGCGGCGATAGATGACCCTGTTTTCAGGCCGGTTTTTCTTCAGGTGCGTCCTCTTGGGGCGCTTCTTCTTGGGGTGCTTCTTCTTGGGGCGAGAGCAGGCGGACAAATTCATCAAAAAACTTCCCGGCCAGCTTTTTGGCGGTGCTTTCTATCAGGCGCGATCCCAGCTGGGCGATTTTGCCGGTCACNGCTGCCTCTACCTCATAGGACAGGCGGGTTGCGCTGCCCCCGTCCAGTTCTTCCAGGCTCACTTTGGCCGCCCCGCTCGCAGCGCCAGCCACCCCGCCCTTGCCACTGCCGGAAATCACATAAGCATGGGGCGGCACCAGGTCTGACAAGGTCACCTCGCCGGTAAAAATTGCCGAAACAGGGCCGATTTTCAGCTTTACCCTGGCCGATAATTCAGTGTCGGAGATTTTCTCCAGCCGCTCGCAGCCCGGAATGGCCTGTGCCAGAATTTCGGCATCATTTAACGCTTCCCAAACTGTTTTAACAGGGACAGGAATATCATGGGACTGGCTGAGTTGCATGGGCGTTTTCCNGTATGGGCAAAAAGAAGAGGTGCGGTGTTTCAGNCTAGAGTGCGCGTACCGCCCGTTTGGTGATTTCAGTTATCAGATGGGCGCGGTAATCTGCGCTGGCATGAATATCGCTCATCAGATCGCTCTCATCGATATCCACCTTATCGACCGCATCAGCTACAGGATTACTGGCATCCAGGCTATTTTGCAGGGCAGCTTCCAGCCCGGCATGGCGGAAAACACCGTCCTGTCCTGCCCCGGTAATCGCCACCCTGACGCTGCCATCGCTATGCAGGGCCACACATACGCCCACCATCGCATAGCGCGAGGCCGGATTGCCAAATTTCACATAGGCCGCTTTGGCCACTTTCGGGAAGTGAATTTCGGTGATGATCTCGTCTTCTGCCAGTGCGGTTTCAAACATACCGGTGAAAAAATCATCTGCTGCAATCAGGCGTTTGCTGGTCTGGATACTGGCGGCCAGTGCCAGTACCGCCGCCGGATAACAAGCGGCCGGATCATTATTGGCCAGCGAGCCGCCTATCGTGCCGCGATTGCGAACCTGGCGGTCGCCAATACCGCCTGCCAGCTGTGCCAATACAGGTATCTCAGATGCGACAAGGGCAGAATGTTCTACCTCTGCATGACAGCTCATCGCCCCGATAATCAGCTTATCGCCCTGCTGGCGGATGCCGGACAGGCCAAGTGCGGTGATATCAATCAGGCAATCCGGGGCGGCCAGCCTTTGTTTTAGCGTGGGGATCAATGTCATCCCGCCTGCCAGAATTTTTCCTTCATCTGCTGCGTGCAGGGCAGAAATGGCTGCGTCCAGATTTTCCGGCTTTATATAACGGGTTGCGTACATAATTTGCCTCTTATTTTGTCATTTTTGTTGCCGCGCTTTGCACCGCTTTAACAATATTATGATAGCCGGTACAGCGGCATATATTGCCTTCCAGACCTTCGCGGATCTCTGCCTCGCTTGGCGTGCTATTTTTTTCGACCAGCTCTATCGCGCTCATCACCATGCCGGGGGTACAATAGCCGCATTGCAAGCCATGCTGATCATGAAAGGCCTGTTGCATGGGATGTAATTCATCGCCGGATGAAATCCCTTCAATGGTGGTTATCTCTGCCCCGTCTGCCTGGGCGGCCAGCATCGTACAGGATTTGACCGAAACGCCATTGACATGCACCACACAGGCCCCGCACTGGCTGGTATCACAGCCAATATGCGTGCCNGTTAGCCCCAGCGTTTCGCGGATATAATCCACCAGCAACATATTATCGGCAATATCGTGAACAGTGGTTTGCCCGTTCACATGAAGGGTGACTTGCGTCATTTGTTTTTCCTAAATTTATCGAAATGTTCCCTAAGAAGAACATGGTTCTTTAAAAAACCGTTCTTGTAAAGAGGCGGGGGGGTGTTTTTATCACTTCGGACGCGCTTTATGGGCNATATTTCTTATATCGATACTTGCCTGATGAAGGTGGGCACGCCTAGGATGAAAGCCAATACCCGCTAAAATGCAAGGTACCTATCATGCCCCAGCTACGCCTGTCTGCCCATGACCAGCTAACAGATCGCGATCTGTTGATATTGGCCAGTGACTGGTGCGAGGCTGGTCGNCAGGTCGTACTGGCATTTGTAATGCGAACCTGGGGCTCTGCNCCGCGCCAGACAGGCGCATTATTGGTGATGGATAGCCAAATGGAAATAGCCGGCTCTGTTTCCGGCGGCTGTATCGAGGGGGCAGTGATAGAGGCAGGGCTTGCTAGTCTTGAAAGCGGGGTTGGCACCAGCCTGCATTTCGGGGTGGCAGATGAAACCGCCTGGTCGGTTGGCCTGTCTTGCGGGGGCGAAATAGATATATTGCTAACCCCGATAGCCGAGCAGGGCCTGCCTGTCTCTGTTTTAAAGGAAATGGCGGCAATCTGCCAGACGCGCCAGCCTGTTGAAATATCCTTTAATGCCCAAACNGGAAAGGCAGGGGCGCTTGTCTCTGCCACTGATACGCAAGATATGCGCTCTGCACTATCAAAAGATGGCCAGATTTTTACCCTGCTTTATGCCGCCCCGCCCCATCTTATTCTTATCGGGGCGGTACATATCAGCCAATATCTGGCACAGATGGCGGTATCCTGCGGCTTTGGGGTCAGCATTATTGACCCGCGCGGTATTTTTGCCACTGATCAGCGCTTTGCGCCGAATGTGGGCTTATTTGCCAGCTGGCCATCGGATATAATGCCAGAGCTGAGCCTTGATAGCACAACCGCGCTTGTCACCCTTACCCATGATCCGAAAATTGATGATGATGCACTTTTGCTCGCCCTGTCCTCGGATATGTTTTATCTGGCCTGTCTGGGCAGTACACGCACCCATGCCAGCCGCACAAAAAGGCTGGCAGAAAAGGGGATAAGNGCTGACCGGATTGCCCGAATAAGCGGGCCGGCAGGTTTGGATATAGGGGCAAAATCACCANCTGAAATTGCGGTTTCTATTCTGGCAGAGCTGATAGCGGCATGGCGCAGACAGCTGGCCACGCCAAAGGCGGCTAGAGAACAAGATAGCCGCCCATGATATTTGCAGAGTTTGATATAGATGAATGTCTTGGCGCGGTACTTGCCCATAGCCGCAAGCTGGACGGAAAACGCATTGCCAAGGGCCGGGTGCTGGATGCAGGGCTGATAGAGGCTTTGAGGCGCGAGGGGGTGACATCGCTGGTCTGTGCCATGCCTGAAAAAGGCGACAGATCCGAAGATGAAGTCGCNAGCCAGATCGCGCAAAAACTGGCAGAAGGGCTGGCAGCAGAGGATATAGAGGTCAGTATCGCGGCAACGGGACGGGTGAATTTTAAAACCCGGAAGACAGGCCTTATTCGCTATGAGCGAAACCAGCTGCGTGCCTTTAATATGGTGCATGAGGGGGTCGGGCTTAGCTTGCCAGCGCATAACCAGCTTCTCTCGGCCGGGCAATTTATCGCAACCTTGAAAGTTATTCCGTTTTTTCTGCACCGCGATGTGGTGGCAAAATTGCTACACGCCCTTGGCGATGCNCCGCTTTTTACCTTTCACGCCCTGGCATCAAAAAGAGCCGCCCTTATCCAGACCTATGGTCACGCCCTGCCCGACAAGGTTTATCAGGCAACTGAAACGGTTACCCGAAACCGTCTGCAAGCGCTGGGATCGCAGCTGATTTCCAGCCTGCAATCTGCCCATGAAACAGATGCGCTGGCCCGCCAGATAGAAACTGCCATAAAACAGGGCGCGGAGATGCTGCTGATTTGCGGCGGCAGTGCGATTGTTGACAGGCAGGATGTTATACCGGCGGCTATCTGCCAGCTTGGCGGACAGATTGACCAGCTGGGTCTGGCGGTTGATCCGGGAAATATGCTGATGACGGCCGCAATAGGCGGAGTGCCGGTCATTGGTATGCCGGGCTGTGCGCGCTCGCCCAAATTAAACGGCTTTGACTGGGTATTACAGCTATTGCTGGCCGCCATTCCGCTTGACCGCGAAACGCTGGCAGATCTGGCAGCAGGCGGATTACTGAGCGAGATTGCCAGCCGTCCCATGCCGCGTATCCAGGCAGAAAAGCAGTCCCGTCAAAAAGCAGAAACACCGCAAAAAATGGCCTGTATCCTGTTGGCGGCCGGACAGTCGCGGCGCATGGGCGGAACAAATAAGCTGTTGATGGAAATCAGGGGAAAGCCGGTTGTCCGTTATGCAGCCGAAGCCCTTTGTCAGGCCGGGCTGGGCGACGTTTATGTGGTGACAGGCCATCAGCCAGAACAGGTGCAAAACAGCCTGAACGGGCTGCAGGTTACCTTTGTGCATAATCCGGATTATGCCAGCGGGCAGGCCAGCTCGGTTGTACAGGCGATATCTGTTTTGCCCGAAGGGGTAAGTGATGTGCTGATAGCCCTTGGGGATATGCCTCTGATAAACCCTGCCCTGCTGACCGCCCTGGCCAAACAGCATCTGGCCAAATCCGGGACAGGCTTGCCGCAAATCACCTTGCCAACCTATCAAATCGAGGGAAATTCGGAAATGGTTCGTCGCGGCAATCCGGTGATTTGGAGCCGCGCATTTTTTGCTGATTTAACGGAGCTTTCAGGCGATCAGGGCGGGCGGCAAATTCTGGCAGATTACCCTGCCTGTATTCAGCAGCTGCACTGGCCAGACCCGCACGCTTTTATGGATGTCGATACGGGCGAGGCCTTTGCAGAAATTATCCAGCATTTCAGCTATTCCGAAGAGAAAGAGGAGAAGAAATAAATGAGCGAAAAATTATGGGAAGTTTACGCGGTTAAATATGCCGATAGACAGGATAGAACCCGCAATGACAGCTTTATGTTTGCCACTGACCATGACACCGATCATCCAATGGATTATTTTGTCTGGGTTTTGCGCTGCGGGACAGAAGTGATTTTGGTGGATACCGGCTATGACGAGGCAGAAGGTGATATGCGCAGCCGTCCCATTCATCACCGCCCGGCCAAAGCTATTGAAGCGCTGGGGCTTGCCGCAGACGCCATCACAAAGGTGATTATTACCCACCTGCATTATGATCATGCGGGCACGCTGGCAGATTTTCCAAATGCCCGTTTTTATCTGCAAGCAGCCGAAATGGCCTATGCGACCGGCCCTTGTATGTGCAGTGATGTGCTAAGGATGCCTTTTACCGGCAGCCATATTTGCCATGCGGTACAAGCGTTATATTCCGGGCGGGTAGAATTTTTTGACGGGGATGGCCAGGTTGCCGATGGGGTCAGTGTCCATTGTGTTGGCGGCCATTCAAAGGGGTTGCAGGCGGTGCGGGTAAAAACCGCTTCAGGCTGGCTGTGTCTGGCATCGGATGCCACCCATTATTATGAGAATTTTATGACCCGCAAACCTTTCCCGATTGTGGTAGATATCGAACAAATGCTGAAAGGCTTTGATAGGATAACCGCGCTGGCATCGNATATCTCGCTGGTTGTGCCAGGCCATGATCCGATGGTGCGCCAGCTGTTTCCAGCAGAAGGNCATAGCGGCTTTGTCTGGCGGCTGGATGTGGGCGCGCATGGCCCCTTGCCTGTCTTTTAAAGGTCTCTAATTCCAAAGAGAAAAAAAACTATCAGGCTGGAAGGCGCTTTGGGGCTAGAGCATTCCGCGCTCTTCCAGAACCTTGCGGGCAACGCGCATACATTCCAGCGATTGCGGTACCCCGCAATAGATGGCGACAATATGAATAATGGCGCGAATTTCAGCCATGGAACAGCCATTATTAATCGCACCATTACAATGCAATTCCCATTCTTTCATCTTGCCAAGTGCGCCTATCATGGTGAGGTTCATCATCGAACGGGTTTTCTCATCAATGGTATCATCGCCCCAGCCAAAGCCCCAGCACCAGGCGGTCATCGCTTCCTGAAACGGACGACTTAGCTCATCTGCGTTTTCCAGAGAGGCAGAAACATATTCTGCGCCAAGGGTGGCNTTGCGCTTTTCCAGGCCAATGGCAAACAGGTCTTTATCCAAAGGGGATTTACTCATGATACAGTTAGCTCCTCAAAATACCGGTCTTCCAATTCATCAAATTGGTTCATTTTGCCGGTAGCCGCATAAATGGTGGCCTCGGCTATATTTTTGGCATGATCGCCAATCCGCTCCAGATGGCGGCTGACAAATAACAGATGCATCATTGTCTCAACACTTGCCTCTTCTGCTTTTAAATTGGTCATCAGGGTTGAAGAAAAACTATTATGCAGGTCATCGACCAGCTCGTCCGCATCATAAATCGCACTGGCTTTTTTTGTATCCATCTCGTTAAAGGCGGTGATAACATCGGTCAGATTTTGCAAAACCGCTTCCGAGAGATTTTCCAGATGGCCACGCACCTTGCGGTCAAAGAGCAGGTCGTTCTTTGCCACAATCTTGGCGATATTTTTAGCCAAATCACCTGTGCGTTCCAAATTCAGAGAATTTTGATAGGTGGTCAGAATAAGGCGCAAATCATTTGCCATAGGCGAGCGCAAGGCAATAACATTCTGGGACTGGATAGCAATTTCGGCATTTAATGCATTCACCATCTTATCGCGGGAAATTACCTGTTTGGCTATCGCCCGGTCATTATCAATAACCGAAGCAACCGCCTGACGGATCATATCACAGCATTCGTTGCCCATTTTTGTGGTGAGGATTTGCAGGTTGGTAAGCTCCTCATCATACGTTCTTAAAATATGGTCATTTACCATAAATCTATGCTCCTATCCAAAGCGGCCAGTGATGTAGTCTTGTGTCTTGCTGTCGGCCGGGTTGGTAAAAATCGTTTCGGTACTATCATATTCGATCAGGTCGCCAAGATGAAAAAACGCTGTTTTCTTGGAAACCCGCGCAGCCTGTTGCATGGAGTGAGTGACAATAATAATTGTAAAGTCTTTTGCCAGATCTGTCATCAATGCTTCAATTTTTGCCGTTGCGATGGGGTCAAGGGCAGAGCAGGGCTCATCCATCAGAATGATTTCCGGCGCAACCGCGATGGTGCGGGCGATGCATAAACGCTGTTGCTGGCCGCCTGACAGGCCTGTGCCTGGCTGGTCGAGGCGGTCTTTGACCTCATCCCACAGACCAGAGCCGCGCAAGGCATTTTCCACAATATCAGCCAGCTCGGCATTGGTTCTGGCCAGCCCGTGAATTTTCGGGCCATAGGCCACATTATCAAAAATGGATTTTGGAAAGGGGTTCGGCTTTTGAAACACCATGCCCACACGGGCGCGAAGCGGTACAACATCAATATCGGGGTGATAGATATTGGTATCATCTATTAAAATCTCGCCCTCTACGCGGCAGCCATCTATGGTGTCATTCATCCGGTTCAGGGTGCGCAAAAAGGTGGATTTACCACAACCGGAAGGGCCGATAAAAGCGGTGATGGTCTTTGGCATAATATCCAGCGAGATATCGTTGATAGCCTGTTTATCGCCATAAAAAACATTCACATTTTTACAGACAACAACCGGGTCAATCTGCGATGTGGCCGCAGTGTTATTTGGTGCCATAATGTTTTTCCTCTATCTCTTGGCTACCAGCGCCGCTCTAGCTTGCGCCGAATGAAAATGGCCACGCCGTTCATAACAATCAGAAAGGCCAGCAAAATGATAATGGCAGAGCTGGTCTTCTGGATAAACATTCGTTCTGCAAAATCAGCCCACATAAAAATCTGTACCGGCAGGACAGTACCCGGATCCAGAACCGAATTTGGAATATCAACAATAAATGCGACCATACCTATCATCAAAAGCGGGGCTGTCTCGCCCAGTGCCTGAGCCATACCAATGATAGAGCCGGTGAGCATACCAGGGATAGCCAGCGGTACAACATGGTGAAAGGTCGCCTGCATTTCAGAAGCGCCAATCCCTAATGCGCCATCACGGATGCTGGGCGGTACCGCCCGAAGAGAGGCACGCGAGGAGATAATAATGGTTGGCAATGTCATCAATGCCAGCACAATCCCGCCTACCAGCGGTACCGAGCGCGGCATGCCAAACAGATTGATAAAAATCGCCAGACCCAAAATACCAAAGACCACCGATGGCACCGCCGCCAGATTATTGATATTCACCTCGATAATCTCGGTAAATTTATTCTTCGGCGCAAATACTTCCAGATAAATCGCTGTCGCCACCCCCAGCGGAAAGGCGATGATAAAACAAATAAACAAGGTCAGCATAGAGCCAAAAAACGCCCCTTTGATACCGGCCATTTCTGCATTGCGCGAGGCACTGCCAAAAAACAGATAATCCGATATCTCGCGCGTGATCAGACCTTTTTCCTGCAAGGCTTCCAGAAAGGCGATTTGCTGATCATTAATGCGGCGCAATTTTTCCGGTGTATCCTTGCTGATAAAGCCGCGCAGATAGCTATCGGCATCATCATCCAGTGCCAGCTTGACGCGGTGAGCACTGTTCAGCAATTGCGGATTTTCCTTTACAAATTCCACCAGCCGCACATCCGAGCCATTGGATAGCAGACTGCGTGCGGCTTTTTTGGGCTTGCGGCCTGTTACGCCCAATTCTGCATAGATAGCTTCATTGACCAGCTTTTTTGCCTCGCCATCAAAAAAGGACTGGTCGGATAAATCGCCAGCCGGATCAAGCCGGTCGCGATCCAGCGATACTTCCAGCGTGACATAATATTGGAAAAAGCCGGGAATGCCCTTTGTGCCAATGGAAATAAACAGGGTAGCCAGAAAAAATAGGGCAATGGCAATCGCCCCGCGCCCCAGCCAGACAAATCGCCTTTCCCTGGCCCGCCGGCTTTTCAGCCCGGCCAGCAACAAGCTTTCTGTTCTTTTCTGCGCTTCGGTTTTCTCAATCATATTGCTCTCGGTATTTTTTTCACGATGCGCAGGGCAACAAAATTAAGGCTGAGGGTGATAACAATCAGGGTCAGTGCAAGGGCAAAGGCAGAAAGCGTTTTGGCCGATTCAAATTCCTGATCGCCTACCAGTATCGTCACAATCTGGGCGGTCACAGTGGTTACCGCATCCAGTGGATTTACCGACAAATTCGCGGCCAGCCCGGCGGCCATTACCACAATCATCGTCTCGCCCACCGCGCGNGATACAGCCAGAATAATACTGGCAACAATGCCGGACAGGGCAGCAGGTAATACCACATTTTTAACCGCCTCGCTCTTGGTTGAACCCAGCCCAAAGGCCGCATCACGCAAGGATTGCGGCACAGAATTAATCACATCATCCGAAAGAGAGGAGATAAAGGGAATGATCATAATCCCCATCACAAAACCGGCAGCCAACGCTGATTCAGATGCCACGCTCAGGCCGATTGCCTCGCCTGCCCCCTTGAATAGGGGCGCGATGGTCAGGGCAGCAAAAAATCCATAAACAACCGTGGGTACACCGGCCAGAATTTCCAGAGCAGGNTTGACAATAGAGCGGGTGGATTTGCTGGCATATTCGGACAGGTAAATAGCCGATAACAGGCCAATCGGTATCGCCACGGTCAGCGCGATAATCGAGATTAAAAATGTTCCGACAAAAAGCGGAATAGAGCCATAGGCCGCAACGCCGCCCTGACCCGAGCCTGCCCGTGCCGCCCCTTCAAATTCAGGGTTCCAGGTCAGACCGGTTAAAAATTCAAGCGGCGGGATCAGGCGGAAAAACCGGATAGATTCAAAAATCACCGAAAAAACAATGCCGATTGTGGTGAAAATCGCAACAATGGAACAGGCAATGAGGCCAAGATAAATAATCCGCTCTACCGCATTTCTGGCTCTAAAATTCAAGCCTATCAGCCGAATACCATAGAGGCTGCACAGCAATGAGCTGGCAATGGCGGCCATACTCATCATCATATTGGAAGAGGATTTCCAGGCGATAAATTGGGCAGCGCCCTGTTTTACCCATCCCTCAACCTCGCCAACTGAAATGCCATCTGCCAGATTATAAATCTGGGCCAGCGCGACAGAAGCGGAAAATTCCTCTGACAGGGTCAGGGTATCCGGCAAGGCGTTTAGCAGCATCATATCCATTATGATACTCTCGCTTAGCAGCCAGATAGCGATGATAATCACAGNGATAATCAGGCCAAGAAGGGCAGGAAAAAGACCATAAAAAACAGGCAGAGAGTTCGGGCGGCTTTGGGCGATATTCGCTTGCTTTACTATGCGCGCCCGCCCGTAAAAATAGGCGATGGTGGCGATGCAAAGACAAACAGCGATCAATTGAAAATTTTGCATTATCGTCCACCAGTTAAGAAAAAGCGTGTCGCACCTNTAAAAATGCAACACGCATAAATGGTTCNGAATGTCATTACTTCTTTAGTATATCAGCTGTCAACTTTGGCAGCTCAACCATGGCTTTGGCATAGGCTGCACGCTCTTCTTGCGGCATTGCAACCATACCGGCATCTGCCAGCAGACCTTCCTCATCCCAATGTTTGGTCCATTCATTTAAATATTCAGCAATACCCGGAATAACATTCATATGTTCATGCTTTACATAGAACCATAAGGCCCGCGAGATGGCATAATCGCCGCTGGCGATCAGGTCAAAATCTGCGGGTGTACCATCGACCANGGCGCTTTGCAGTGTGTCGCGGTTCTGATCCAGATAGGAAAACCCGAAAAGACCATAGGCATCTTTATCTTCCTGCAGCTTTTGAACAATCAGATTATCCTGCTCGCCTGCTTCTACATAGGCGCCATCCGTGCGCATTGCGCGGCATTTTTTGCCCTTTTTATCGCCGCGTGCTGCCGAAGCTGCCTTGGCAATTTTATTNCCGCCGCAATAGGCTTTTTCGTTCACTATTTCAGCAAAAGAGGCGCGGGTGCCGGAAGTTGTTGGCGGGCCATAAACGCGGATATCAATATCGGGATAGGCCGGGTTGATATCGCTCCATTTCTTGAACGGGTTAGGTATCCATTCATCACAATTATCGGTACGCCCCGGTATGGCATCACACGCCGGCACTTCGATAGTCAGGGCTTTGCCAAGGTCTGCTTTGGAAATTTCCAGAACCGCCCCTTGCAGCGAGTTGGCCACCGCGATACCGTCATAGCCCACTTTGATCTCGGTCAGCGTCACGCCATTTTTGTCACAATATTCCAGCTCGGCTGGCTTCATCCGCGAAGACGCATTACCGATATCGATAAATTCTGTGCCAATGCCGTCACATACGCCCTTTTTACCTACAGAAGAGCCGCCTGATTCGACAACAGGGGTCTTGAAATTGGGGTTCTTGCCCATTTCTTCGGCAATGATGGTCGCAAAAGGCAGAACAGTGGATGAACCTGCAAGGCTAAGCTGGTCGCGCGCTGAGGCTGNACCAGATACCAGCAATGCAGCGGNAAGGGTTAACAGTAATTTCTTCATGGAACTCTCCAATAGGCAGTTTTTTTAGATGCCTTACTATTGTCCGCATTGGTGACATCAATATTACAAAAATGTGACAGTTATGTTACAAAGCCGCCTTTTTAGGTGAACGCCCCATATATTTATCGGGCTATTTTGCTGTTCGGCTATTTAGGGGCGGCGTGCGCTCCCGATAAAATCCTGTTGCCGCCAGGCCTCATACAGGATAACCGCTACAGCATTGGACAGGTTGAGGCTGCGCTGGCCGCTACGCATCGGCAAGGCCAGCCTGTGTTCGGGCGGTACCGAAGCCATAATATGCGGGGGCAGGCCATGCTGTTCTGCGCCAAAGACAAAGCTGTCTTCCAGCTGATAGGCGTTTTCGCTATAACAGCTTTCGCCAAATTTTGTGACCAGCCAAATTTTGCCGCTCTTTTTCTGGTGTTTATACGTATCAAAATCCGGCCAGCTTTTTACGTTTGCCAGCTCTTTGTAATCCAGCCCCGCCCGCCGGCAGGATTTTTCATCCAGCCGAAAACCCAACGGTTCGATCAGGTGCAAATTTGCCCCTGAATTTGCGCATAGCCGAATAATGTTTCCCGTGTTGGGGGGAATCTGTGGCTGGTGCAAAACCAAATCAAACATGATTAGCAACCAAATTATGAACGAAAGATGAATAAACTATTAATTTTTAGCCCCGGAACGAAGAAATTTCACTTTTTTCCGGGTCTGTTTACCGAATGTTAGGATTATTGTGCCTACACTGCCTGCCTGAATCAAGTTTCTTGCAGGAGTCTTTTTATGTATCGAAGCCCGTTATTGCTGCTCTATTTTTTACAAAATAGTCTGGCGATCCTTGTTTGGCATCTATCACAGATACCGCGTTTAATTGTATCGGTCATTTTTATGGGTCTGTTAACGGGGCTGTTTATGACCAGCACCGCNGCCCAAAATACACAAGCGAATACAGATGCTGCCAGCCCGTTTGGATTGACAGTCCGTCAGGGGGCGGTGATTGCCCGGCCGATTGCTGTCTCGGTGGCGGTACAGCGTAGCCTGTTTGACCATCCGGCGATGCAGGCAGGGCGCGCGCGTACCTGTCAGGCATTATATCGTCTGGGGTTGAACAGGGCAGAGGCACGCCCGCAAATCTCCGGCTCTATTTCCGGCCAGCGCCAATTATTCGGACATTATAAATCCTCGAATAATACCGATAAGGATAGTGCCGAAGCCAGAGGCGTTTCCGAGCGTGAGCTGAATGTCTATGATGTCGAGGTTAATCTGCGTCATAAAATATGGGACTGGCATGTTACCGATAACCGGATTCGCTCCGAACAGCTGGCCCATGAAACAGAAAGATTGCGGCTGGATCTCAATTTATCCGAACAGCTCTTGCAATTATTGACCTTGTCTATTCGCCTCCATCTCTTTAGCGAAGTCCTCAGCCTTAATCAGCAGACTGTTGATGAACTTACCCCCCATATAGAGGCTATCGAGGCGCAGGGGGAGGCGGGGTTTGTGCGTCTGGCAGATGTGCGGCGTGCCAGGCTGTTATTACTGGATGCGGAAATCGCGTTAAAAGAGGCAGAAAATAATCTGCGCCAGACAAGAGAAGAATTACAGACCCGCTTCCGGCTATCCGAAGAAGAGGCACTGGCCTTGCTGGATCAGTTTTTGGCTGTCCGTCCCGCTGCTTTGCTGTCCAAGCCGATTGAGACGCTGAAATCTGTTCAGGCAATAGAATTGCAAGTGCGCCAATCGGTACATGATATCGAGGCCATAGACGCAGAATTGCTGCCCGTTCTGGATTTGAATATCGACAGTACCCTTTTTGATATTGCCGATTTTGAAAGCGAATATGAGGTGTTGGGGCGGCTATCTTTATCCATGCCGCTTTATGATGGCGGCAGTAATCAGGCACGTCTTTCCGAAGCCTCGTGGCGATTGCGTGAACTGGGACAGGATAAACGCCGCCAATTGCAGGATGTGGAAAATGAGCTGGTCGATATTCTTCAGCAATATAATGACACCATTTCCCTGATGCGCGATTTGGACGAACGTGCCAGGGCAGGCGCAGAAAGGCTGGAGAGCTTGCTGGCGCTGGCCGCAACGGCCGATGTGCAACGCATCACTATTGCCGAAGCCCTGCTTGAACGCCGCTCGACCAAAGAGCGGCTGATGAATAATCAGGCCACACTGGAATTGCTGCGTGCCAATAATTTGCACCAGCTTGATGAGTTAAATCGATATTTGAATATGACTGTTGGAGATGGGACATGTTAAGTTTATCTGTATTGCGAAAAGAACACTGGTTTTTTGGCCCAATCCTGAATAATCGGGGGGTATATTTTCAGGTCATTATGGCCTCCTTCCTGATCAATATTTTTGCCCTGGCCTCTTCTTTATACATTATGACGGTCTATGACCGGGTGATCCCGAACAATGCCACAGAATCGCTGATGGTATTGACGGTGATTATTCTGGTGGTGGTGGCCTTTGATTTTGTCATGAAGATTATTCGCGGCAATTTTGTGGATAGAGCCAGCCTGCGGGTGGACAGGATTGTCTCCACCGAATTATTTGATCGCATCTCGCGCCATGATACCAGCCTGAACCGGAAATCTACCGGCGGGCTGGCCAGCACGGTACGCGATTTTGACAGCCTGAAAGATGTTATCGGATCTGCCAGTTTTACTGTCTTTGCTGACCTGCCATTTATCTTTTTATTTTTGGTCGTGATTTACTGGATAGGCGGGCCCATCGCGGCGGTGCCAGCCATGATAGTGCCGATGGTGATTTTATTCAGCTTTATCCTGCAGCCTATTATCCGGCGGATGACCGAAGCGGCCTCGCAGGAAGGTAAATCCAAACAGGCTGTGCTGGTGGAAATGATATCTGCACTGGAAACAGTAAAGACCACGCAAGGCAATAGTATGCTGCGCGACAGGTGGCTGAATTCGGTACAGCATCAAGGCCAGTCTTCTTCAAAGACCAAGATGGTCAGCCAGCTGGCAACCTATTTTGCCCAGCTTGGCCAGCAGATGAGCCAGATCGGCATTGTTGTTTATGGCGTGTTTTTGATCGCTGACGGGGGGCTGACCATGGGTCAGCTGATAGCCTGCGTGATTTTATCCGGCCGTACCATGGCACCGCTTGGCCAGATTACCGGCCTGTTGGGGCGGATGAACCAGGCCATCTCTGCCTATCGCGGTCTGGATGAAGTGCTGAATGTCACTACCGATGAGCAACGGCGTCAGGATATGGTTGCCCGCCCGGAGCTGAAAGGGGATATCGAGCTAAAAACCGTTACCTTTTCCTATGAAGACCAGCCAGAGCCGAGCCTGGATAATATCAGCCTGAAAATAGAGGCAGGCGATAATGTTGCTATTCTGGGGCGTATCGGCTGCGGGAAAACCACCTTGTTGCGCCTGATCTGTGGTCTATACCCCCCGGATAAGGGATTAATCCTGCTGGATAATGCCGATATCCGTCAATTACGGGTAGCAGATGTGCGTGCCAATGTGGGCGTGGTGATGCAAAACCCGGTGCTGTTTTCCGGTACCATTCGCGATAATCTGTTGATGGGCAATCCCGATGCCTCGGATGAAGAGCTGATCGAGGCAGCCAAATTAACCGGAGCAGATGCCTTTATCGGTATGTTGCCAGGCGGATTTGATTTTCCCTTATCGGAAAGGGGGCAGGAGCTGTCTGTCGGGATGCGCCAGGCACTGGCCATCAGCCGGGCCCTTATCAGCAAGCCCAATATTCTGATCATGGATGAACCTACCGCCCCGCTGGATAATGCAAGCGAGGCCGCACTGGTACAAAAGCTGGCCGAAGCCACCAAAGATATCACCTGCATTTTTGCCACCCACAGGGGGGCAATGCTGCAAATAGCCAATAAGGCGGTTGTCATGGATAAGGGGCGGATTGTGATTTCCGGCCCGCGAGATGATGTGTTAGCCAAATTACAAGGAGATGCGCGGTCATGACCAAAGCACCAAAAACCCCTAAAAACGCCAAAACAGACAAAACAGCAAAAAGCGATAAAAAGGCAATGGCAGAACAGCCCGAGGCAAAGGCAGAGCCATCTGCACCAAATATCACCGGCATGGTTGCCGGACAGCAAACACCGCCGCCGCCGCCGCCGCCAAAACCAAAGCATACCCAAAAAGAGGTGGATAGCGAGGAAGGCGGTATGTTTCGCAGCCAGCTCCTGTTTATCCTTATACTGGCCTTTTTTGCCATTGCCGTATTTTGGGCAAGTACCGCAGAGCTGGATAAGCAGGTACGCGCAGAAGGGGTGATAATCCCGCCTTCGGATGTCCAGATTGTGCAGGCACGCTTGCCAGGTCTTATTACCGAAATTGGTGTTGTGCTGGGCAGTGAGGTGCGCCAGGGCGATGTGATGTTCAAAATGGAAGATAAGGATGTACAGGCTGATTATAATGATAATGAAATTGTCCTGACCAGTGCGCTTATCTCAACCATCCGTCTGGAAGCAGAGGCGGCCGGCCGAACAGAGCTTGTTTTTCCAGAAAATCTTATCCGCCAGGCACCGGATGAAGTAGCCGCAGAACAGGCATTATTCCAGCAACGCCTGCGCGCATTACAGGGCGAGATGGATGTGCTGCAACAAGAGGTGCAATCGCTAAAACATAATATTGAAGAGCGCAAGGCAGAAGCCAGCTTTGCCCTGAGCCAGGCAGGCATCCATAAAGAACAATATGAAATGGTCGCCCCTCTGGTAGAGGCAGGCCACGAGCCGCGCATCAAGCTGATAGAGGCACGGCGCAATTTACAGGAAGCAGAAGGGCGGGCAGAGCTGGCCAGGCTGGCAGTGACCGCGATGCGCTCGGAGCTATCGACACGCCAGAAACGCATTACCTCTGCTCAGGAAAATTACCGTGCCGATGCCAGCTCCAGGCTGATAGATGCCCAAACCCGTCTGGCACAGGCACGCGCCCGCAAAGCCTCGCTTGCCGGACAGGTGGCCTATGCTGAAATCCGCGCCCCGCAAGATGGCACAGTGTCTGCCCTGCATCTGAAGACAGAAGGCGCGGTTGTACAAGCAGGTTCCGTATTGGCAGAAATTGTCCCCGAAGAGCTGGGGCTGACCATAAGAGCAAATCTGCGCCCCGAAAATGTGGCGGATGTCTATCTGGGGCAAGAGGCACGGATATCGCTGTCGGCTTATGATGTGTCGCGCTATGGCAGTCTGGCAGGGGTGGTGCAAAATGTGGCCAGCAATACAACCGAGCGCGAAGGCCAGCCACCTTTTTATGAAACCATTATCACGGTGCCTGATCCGGTCTTTACAAAGACAGGCCAGTCAGCTGAAATTATTCCCGGCATGACCGTGGTAGTGGATATTATTGGCGGCAAGCGTACTGTTCTGGATTATATTCTAACCCCGATTAATAAAGCGACCTCGGTTGCCTTTAGGGAGAATTAAAACGCCATTNATCTTTAACCTTCCTTAACTGCAAGAATCCAAAGCTTGTCCGGGTGACAGGCTTTGGCTATTTTGGAAGGTATGAACNCAGATACGCCTACCCCATTGATAGATGAGCTGACACGGCCGCTTATTCTGGTCGGCAATGGGGCGTATGATACTGCCTTGCTGGCGAAATTTGCCCCGCTTGGCCCGGTGGTGGCCGTGGATGGNGGNTATTACGGATGCCGTGTGGCAGGCATTACCCCGGATCTGCTTATNGGGGATATGGATTCGGTCGCCGCAGAAGATTTAATNGATGCCCGGACAAGGATGCGGGTACATCCGCTGGCAGAGCAGGATAGCACCGATCTTGAAAAAGCCCTGCGCCATATCCGCGCCCCGGCCATTCTGGGCTTCGGGTTTTTGGGCAAACGCCTCGATCATAGCCTGGCCGCCCTTAGCGTTCTGGCCAGATATTCACGCCAGCATCGGGTGATGCTGGTGGGCAGTGATGATGTGCTGCATGTCACCTCTGGCCANTTTNAAATGGCAATGAAGATAGGCGACAGGCTATCTGTCTGGCCTATTGGGCAAGTGGATTTTGCCCGCTCTTCTGGCTTGTATTGGCCGCTGAATGGGCTGGCGATGGCACCTGATAAACAGGTCGGCACCTCCAATAAAGCAGATGCTGAAATGGTGGAAATACACCCCGCCGATAACCGGCAAGCTGCCTATGCTATCCTTGCGGGAAATCACTATCTGGAAGAGATGCTTTCCTGCCTGCTGGCCGTCAAATCGGTATCGGATGCGCCATAGGTGCGCTGGCGCAGAAAATTGGTAATTTCGGTACGGTTGGGAAAAGCCGCCAGCGCCGAGGCATGAATGGGCGCACGAAAGGTGACATCCACACAGCCATTCATCTGTTTACAGATTTCCCGAAACATCAAGGAATAGCCCAGCGTCACCGACAACCGGCGCGCCATCTGGTAAATCACAGAATTACGACCATTAAAATAAAATGGAAGGGTGGTGGTATCTTTGGTTTGTGCCAGCTTGGCAGCAAAGGTTTTCCATTCCGAATCAAAGGCAGGGCCAATAAAATTAGGCGCAAGCGAGATGCCGCCAGCCGGGAAAATAATCACCACCCCATCTTCTTTTAAATGCTGTTGTGCGGCGCGCCGGGTCGCCAGATTGGTCTGAAGGGCGGTTTCTGTTTCAGAAAAATCAATAGGCAGAATTTTATCTTTTACCGCCGGGGCCTGGCGTAATACCTGATGGGTGATAATCTTGTAATCCTGGCGCACCTTGCCAATTATCGAACATAAAATCAGCCCGTCAATTACCCCGAAAGGATGGTTGGCTATTACCAATAGCCGCCCTGTTTCGGGGATATCGATAGCGCCCTCTTTTGTGACATTATAGGTGATATTCAGGCGTTCCAGCGCATCTGACCAGAACAGCTCGCGCGGCCGCTCATCATCGACATAATCAAAATAGATTTTTTTAATCTTTGGTTGGCCGGTCACCTTTTCCATTGCCCGAATAAAGGAATTTGCCACTGGCCCCATTTCCCCATCCGCAAAGGAAAAAATAGGATGGGCATCTATTTTGGATATCGCTGTCATATCTTCGGCTGGCTGCATGACTTTGTGACCTGTGTTTCAGTAAAATTGCCGCTACTGGTTTTTTCATACCGCATATTGCAGCACAATCCAAATCAGGCCAAAGCTGGTAATCATCATAATGCCCGGGCTAAGGGTGCTCGAGCGTCCGCTTAAAATGCGAACAGCGACATAGGTAAGGAACCCGACACTGATACCGGCCGCAATCGAAAAGGTAAGCGGCATCAGAAATACTGTTAGCACCACTGGCAGGGCAACCGACATATCTGCCCAGTCTATCTGGCGCAATCCGCCAAAAAACCCGATAGCCACATATATCAGGGCAGGGGCGGTTGCAAAGCCCGGGATAGAGGAAAAAAGTGGCTCAAAAAATAAACAGGCCGCAAATAATACCGCTACAGTTACCGCTACCAGCCCGGTGCGCCCGCCAGCCCGCAGCCCGGCCGCACTTTCCAGATAAGTGGTCATGTTCGAAGTGCCAAGCAGACTGCCAAAAATACTGGCAGATGTATCGGCCAGAACCGCCTTGTCCAGATTTTTAATTTTGCCCTCTTTTTCTTTCAGACCAGCCGGTTCTGCAATGGCGGTTAATGTGCCGGTAGTATCAAAGAAATCGACAAAGAACATCACAAACACCACTGATAAAAAGGCAGTGGTCGTCAGAGCCGAAAAATCCAGTGAAAAAGCCGCACTGGCCATAGGCGGGCTGGAAACTATCCCGTTAAAGCTGGCAAGGCCGGTAAGCCAGCCAAAGGCTGACAGACCCAAAATGGTGATTAAAATACTGCCCTTGATGCCCAGCTTATCCAGCGCGGCCATCAAAACAAGCCCGGCAAGTGCCAGCATGGTTTGCGGATTATTCAGCTGGCCCAACCCGACCAGCGTATCCGGATTATCAATTATCAACCCCGCCCCTTGCAGCCCTATCATGGCTAAAAACAGGCCAATCCCTGCGGTAATGGCAATCTGCATTTCCGCTGGAATGGACAGGATCAGCCAGCTGCGAATACGGGTGATGGAAAACAGAAAAAACGCCAGCGATGAGACAAAGACAGCTGTTAGCGCCTGTTGCCAGCTCAAGCCATAGCCCAGAACAACCACAAAGGCAAAATAGGCATTAAGCCCCATACCAGGTGCAACCGCCACTGGCCATCTGGCATACAGACCCATGATGAGCGTACCCAGGATGGTGGCCAGTATAGTGGCAATAAAGCCGGCGGCAAAATCTATCCCTGCTTCCGAGAGGATGCCCGGATTAACCGCGATGATAAAGGACATGGTCAAAAAGGTGCTTAAGCCAGCAGAGAGTTCTGTTGCTATAGAGGTTTTATGTTCTTTTAATTTGAAAAAGCGCTCTAACACGTCACTATCCTTTTATGCCGGCCCTGGATAAAGACCGTCGGTTTCTGTCCGTTGGGGTGTTATGTGCAAAATATATCTGTAATTTGCCTATAAAACTGCCCCTTTATACTGGCAATAATCCAGAATTGCGATTATTAATTGGCTATAGCTTTAAAACAAGCGCGCTATTTTTTTCTTAAGGTGCGCCCGCGCTGTCCGATAAAGGAGATGAAAAATGTTGCAACGTTCTGCGTTTACCCTTAGCGCCCCTGCGCCAGCGATGGCCGGGCAAATCTCACGCCANATAGCTAATGGCTGGCTGGGCGAATTATTTATGTCTCTTGTGCTTGTGGCAGCGGGTGTCGGGATTTTGGCCGTATCTGCACGTATTCAGGTGCCGTTTTATCCTGTCCCTGTTACCATGCAGACATTGGCAGTAATGGTAATCGCCATGGCCTATGGCAGCAAGCTGGGCACCNCGACNCTGGTCAGCTATCTGCTGGCCGGATTTTTAGGCGCACCTGTATTTGCCGGCGGGGCAGGTTTTGTTTATATGGCAGGGCCGACAGGCGGTTATCTGGCCGGATTTTTAACGGCAGGTGTGGTGCTGGGCGTACTGGCAGACAGAGGCTGGACACGCAACTGGCAAACCACCGCTGCGGCGATGGTTATCGGCACAGCGATTATATATTCGCTGGGGATTACCTGGCTGAGCCAGCTTATCGGTTTTGACAAGGCTGTCCAGTTTGGTCTGATACCTTTTATTTATGGCGATATCCTGAAGCTGGTTATCGCAGCTGTATCTGTTCCTTTTATGTGGAAGCTGGTTGCAAAGCTGACGGCAAGGCGTTAAAGCCTTTTATTCGGAATGATAAAAAAAAAGGCGCTGGCAACAGCGCCTTTTTTATGCGCCGAAAATCACCGTAATCAAATATAAAAAGGCCGGAACCGTGACGCTGGCCAGCAAGGTTGTCACCATGATGGCGGTGGCCGAGCGCCCGCTATAGACGCCGTAATATTCGCTCATCGCAAAGGCATTGGCGGCGATCGGCAAACAGGTAAATAAAACCGCTACCTTTATCCACAAAATATCAATCGCGCCATTGCCGGAGAAATGGGCGTGCAAAAATACCGCGATAATCAGCAATGGGTGCAGCAGCAACTTCATCAATACCAGCAGGCTTAACTCAGCCCATGCCTCGCGCAGGGGCTGGCCGACCAGTGTAATCCCCAGGGCAAACAAAGCCGTGGGGGCAGCCGCCCCTGCCAAAAATTTCAGGAAAATATCCGGCATGGTTGGCAAATTTAACCCGCTGGCAGAAAAGGCAACCGCGACCAAAACAGATAACAGGAGCGGATTTCTGGCCAGCGAGACAATATTTGTCCATAAAAGGGCGCCCAGCCCCTCTGCCTGACCATCACGGGTAAAAATACTGGTAAGCACCAGCAGCAAAATATTATTCGATACCAGAATAAGCGCCATTGGCACAGCCACATCCGGCCCAAAGGCCAGCAAGGCCAGCGGAACGCCAATATAGCCATAATTCGGATAGGCCGCATTTAGCCCGAACAGGCCGGATTCAGCCGGCTTTAATTTTAAAAATACCCGACCCAGAAAAACAGCTATTAAAAACACAAAGATGGTCACCGCCTCATAGCGGAGCAGAAATTCCAGATTGAGAATATTGGTCATTGGCCGTGAGGTGATCGCCACAAACATAAAAGGTGGCAATACCACAAAAAACACATAGCGCGATAAAGTCCGGCCATCTGACCAGGAAAACCATCCTTTCAGGCTGGCAAGGCTGCCGAGCAAAATAGCGGCAAAAAATGGAATGGTAAGAGACAGAATGTCGTACATGAAAACGCCATTAAAAGGTCAAACAGGATGCGGTGGGCGCATGACTAATAAAAAAAAGACTACCAGATGCGAGAAATATATACGCTCTGCTATCATGATACGTCAAAGAACAAATATCGGCTTGCCGCTATGGCACGCGCCGCAGGGTGGGGNGGGCTTTCTTTGCAAGCGCTCGGCGGTATCGGCNCCAGAATTGCGCTGGATTAGCCGTAAAACAGGGTTTAAGACCAGAAATTTGCTATCCAGAACCAGAAATTTGCTATCTAGAAATTATCATTTACCGGCTTTGGTGCGTCCTGATGCTCGCCAATAAAAACCGGCTCTTCCAGCAGATCAAGGGCTTCTGCACTATCCATTACCTCTGCCTCGCCGGAAAATTCGATAAGCTCCAGCAATTTGTCTTCTGCCGAGATATGCTCATCATGCAAAACCGTCACCGCTACCAGCGCAGCGATAGTGGTGGTTAACAGTCCAGTGGATTTTGGATGGCGCGCAGGGAAAGGAATAATATCTGCGCGGGCAGGTAAATCACGATCAGATGGCTGCATTGTTATGCTCCTTCTTGGCTGAATGACTGTTAGGTAACCGGCCGATAGCGTAATCTGCCAGGCTATGCCGGCAAATGGATATCGACAGATTATGGACGGAAAGTCTGGAACGGCGCGTCTGGCGCAAACCCCAACAAGTTGTGTTACAAGCTCGGTGTTCCATACTAGATACAGTATAGGGGGAAAATGTCACTTTCGTGAAGGGTAAAGTAAAGAAATCTCTATTTTTACCAATCCAGCACGGTTTTTCGGCACGTATCTGTTACGAATCTATTAATTTTTTACTTTTTGAAAGCGGTGAGATGGATTTATTTGCCCAAATATCAGCCGACACACCTTCTGCGCTGAGCCGAGCAGATGGGCTTGGAACGCTAAAAGCCTTTTTGCCGCTTGCCGGGAAGCATTATGCAGCGGAGCGTAATTTTGATAAGGGGCGCGGCCAGCATTTATCTGTTTCCTGCCTGTCTGCCTATATAAGGCGGCGTCTGATTACCGAGACAGAGATTTTACAAGCGGTTCAGGCACGTCATAATTTTTCGGCATCGGAAAAATTTATATCGGAGGTTTTCTGGCGCACCTATTTTAAGGGCTGGCTGGAAATGCGCCCGTCTATCTGGTCACAATGGCTGACAGAGATGCCAGCTGGTCTGGCCGATAGCCGATATTTGCAAGCCTGTTCCGGCAAGACAGATATTGCCTGTTTTAATGAATGGGCAGCAGAATTGCGCGAGACAGGCTATCTGCATAATCATGCACGGATGTGGTTTGCCTCTATCTGGATTTTTACCCTGGAACTGCCCTGGCAGTGGGGGGCGGCCTTTTTTATGCAATGGCTACGCGACGGCGATCCGGCCTCCAATACCTTAAGCTGGCGCTGGGTCGCAGGCTTGCATAGCCGAGGCAAGCATTATCTGGCACGCGCCGAGAATATCGAAAAATTCACCCAAAANCGCTTTGCCCCTTATGGCGCATTAAATGAAGGCGCAATGTCTCTTACGGGGGCTGAGCCGCCCCTGGCCGTAGAGCCGCATTGGCCNGCGCTGCCCGCCAGAAAACGTTATGTGCTGGTGATACATGGCGAGGATTGTCATCCGGAAAGCTGGACATTGGCCGGGGCACCAGAGGCGGTGATAGTCCTGCCTGGCTGGATGGGTAATCTGGTGCTGGATAGCCAGAACCGGNTAAGGGACAGAGGCCTGGACAGGCTGGAAGATACCGCGCTGGCCGATACCGCCGGGCGCGCACAAGCCCATTTTGATTGTCCGGTTCACCTGCTCGCATCCAGCGAAGGCGGCGCCATGGATGAAATGGATATTGCCATGCTTGCCCGCCAGATATCTGCATTGGCCAGCCAGTATGATGTACAAAATATGACCACCTCTTATCTGCCAGTAGGGGCATGGCGGCAAAATTTTGCCACGCTGGCCGACTGCCTGGCGCCAGAAAATATCCATATTGATCAAGTAATAAGGGAATATGACCGGTCATGCTGGCCATATGCAAAGCGCGGCTTCTTCCCGTTTAAGGAAAATATTCCGCGCTGGCTAAGAGATTTTTCTTAAGAATTGAGGCTGGAAAAAAATTGCCTAGTTGGTGACCCGGCGGATCATCACCCGGCCAGCCGGCTTGTTATTCACATTGCGCACGGTTTCGGTCGCTTGTGAATATACCACGGTTTCCACGCCAAAATTATCGACCACATTCACACGGGCGCGAATACGGTTGCCAACAAAGGTCTGGGATAATTGCAGGCTACGCTGGCTCTCGCTGCCCATAACCGCTTCCCAGGTGCGGCCATCTGTTGAACGCTCCCAGATAGAGGCCATGCTGGCAATACCATCAAAGTCAGATAGCGTGCTGGTGTTCAGCGTTAATTCTGCCCCTTCGACCACGCGGCCACGTACCACAACCTCGCCTTGCAGGGGGTTATCGATATTGGCCACCACTTCAGATGGGTCTGAAACAAGTGTTTCGCGGGTGCCAAAGCCGTCAATATAGCTTACCACAGCACGATAGCTAAAGCCGACATCGGGCTGAGCAAGCATCAGCGTACTGTCAAACTGATCAGGCACATTTTCCCAATTGGTACGCTGGGAAGAGCGCTGCCAAATCAGCGCCATCTGGCCGACACCATCTTCATCTGTAATGCGGCTGGTATCGACAAAAAGGGCGCTATCTTCTTTTGCCTCCCCCTGAATTTCAGGCATCCCGATAGGGCGGTCATTTACATTCAGCACCGGCCTGGAAGCCGGGCTGATCATCATTTCAGCATTGCCCTGACCATCGACATAGGAGATCTGNACNCGCAGATATTTCCCAACCTCTGAATCGCGCGGGGTAAAGCTGGACTGGANNGCCCCTGGAATAATCATCCAGTTACTNCCATCTTCTGANATTTGCCATTGTACCTGGATAGAGCCAAGCCCATCGCCATCGGCCAGCGAATCAACATCGATAACCAGCTCGTCATTTTCAATGGCATCAAAGCTGTCATCGCGCTGGCCGGCATTGCTGCTGCTATTGCCTGCATTACTGCTGGCTGTATTGGCNCCTGCNCCGGATGTGCCTGTACCAGANGCGTTTGTACCAGACGCGTTTGTACCAGACGCGTTTGTACCAGATGTGCTTGTGCTACTGGTCGCGGTGGCCGCGCCATTTGGTGTTGATGCGGCTACCTCTTCAGCCTTGATATCGGGATCACCGCCTGCCAGGCAGCTGCCTGTAGCAAGAAAACTGACACCCATGATTAACAGGCCTGCGCGCTTCAACATGTCTTTGCTCCTCAACTCAGCCTTGTACTTTAAAGACTTTTAAATCTCTTGCTCCAAGAGCCCGGCCTCTTAAACGACTAAGATGATACTATNTCTTAATATTATTAACAAACTATTAAAACCCNTGCCACTCTCTCTTATTTTGCGTGAAAAATCAAGAATTGGATCATGCAAATGCTTCCACCGCGTTGAATTGTAAGCTATAGAATAGATTTACACCCCAATCTGGCGGCTTTACGAGAATGATTTTACCGTATTTGGGTGTTTTTTGAAGGTTTTCACGCGATAATGCGGCGTGTCAGACAATTTCACCAGAATGGGCAAAATGCCCGGATTTTAGCAATACCCATCAGTTAAGAGAAAAAATATGAACCAGTT
>JGI26088J50261_1000385_pt1 | contig 26634 bp, 24 predicted proteins | sample SaaInl1SG_22_DNA_FD_50261 | JGI IMG/M metagenome (IMG submission 50261)
ACCGGTTTCCTCTATGGGGCTATCTCTCTGAACGGTCGTGAACTGCGAATTTCTCGCACCATGCGGATTCAGTTGGGCATCATCGGTGTTCTCTACTTCGCGGTGCAGGCTGTGAACCTGTGGCTGCAGCAATACGACACTCTCGTCTCGCAGAGCGGCGGATTCCTCGCATTCGGTGCTGGATTCACCGAGGTAAACGCGACGATCCCTGCGCGCGCCATCATGGCCGGTATTGCCATTTTGGTCGCACTGTTGTTCCTCGTCACCGCGATCGTGGGCCGCTGGCGCCTCGCTGTGGTGGGGACCGCCCTCTACATTGTGTCCGGACTGGTGCTCGGCTTGGGTTACCCGGCGTTGATCCAGCGTTTCCAGGTGGATCCGAGCGCGAGAACACTCGAGGCCGATTACATCCAACGCAACATTGAAGCCACCAGGGACGCTTATGGCATCTCGGATGTGGTGGAAATTAATTACGAAGCCTCCACGGACACTTCGGCCGGCGCACTCCGCGCCGATGCTGAAACAACGGCGAATATTCGCATCATCGACCCCGCGCTGGTCACCGACGCCTTTTCACAACTCGAGCAGTTCCGTCAGTACTACCAGTTCCCGAAGTTCCTGGATGTGGGTCGCTATGAGATTAACGGTGAAAAAACCGACACCGTGCTGGCGGCCCGAGAAATCAACCTCGACGGATTGAACTCGCAGAGTTGGTACAACAACACCATTGTCTATACCCACGGATACGGCATGGTGGCCGCCTACGGTAACCAGCGAACCGAGGACGGACAACCCCGATTCATCGAATCGGGTATTCCCGTCTCTGAAACGCTCGGCGAGTACGAACCCCGAATCTACTTCGGCGAGAACACTCCGCCCTACTCCATCGTGGGTGGGCCTGAAGGCTCTACCCCTCTGGAGTTGGACTTCCCCTCCGGCGGTGAAGGCAATGAAAACAACGCAACCTACACGTTTAGCGGTGACGGCGGACCCAAACTGGACTCTCTGTTTGCCCAGTTGCTCTATGCGCTGAAGTTCCAGTCAGAGCAGATCATTCTCTCCGATGCGATTACCTCGGACTCGCAGATTCTTTATGACCGTCACCCGGCGGACCGCGTCCAGAAGGTTGCTCCCTACCTCACCTTGGACAACGACCCGTACCCCGCCGTAGTGGAGGGACGCGTCGTGTGGATTGTCGATGGTTACACCACGACGAGTGATTATCCCTACTCCACCCCGGTGAATGTCTCCGAAGCTATTGCGGACACCTACCAGCCTGCTCCGCAGTTGGCTTTTGACACCGTCAACTACATGCGCAACTCGGTGAAAGCCACCGTGGATGCGTATTCGGGTGAAGTGAAGCTCTATGCCTGGGACACCGAGGACCCGCTCTTGAGTGCCTGGTCCAAGATTTTCCCCACAAGCATTGAGCCACAGTCTGAGATGTCGGAAGCCCTGCTCGCCCACGTTCGGTACCCCTCGGATCTGTTCAAGGTCCAGCGCAACATCCTGGGTGCCTACCACGTGGTGGATGCGGGAACCTTCTACTCGAGCGAGGACGAGTGGGTGACCCCGAATGACCCGGTGTCCAACCCGGCAGCCCCCCGCTTGCAGCCTCCCTACTACCTGACGCTTCAGATGCCGGGTAGTGATGAGCCGGCCTTCTCTCTGTACTCGACCTTCATTCCACGAGCGACTGGTGAAGCCTCGAGGAACGTCCTCTACGGCTATTTGTCCGCCAACGCTGACTATGGCGATGACTATGGCCAGCTGACCCTGCTGCGTTTGCCCAAGCAAACCACCGTGCCAGGCCCCGGACAGGTCCAAGCTCAGTTCGACTCGGATGCCGAAGTGGGGCAGCAGCTGAACCTGCTGCGTCAAGGTCAGACCGAAGTGATCTCGGGTAACCTGCTGACCCTCCCCGTCGGTGGCGGTCTGCTCTATGTGCAGCCGGTCTATGTGCGCTCCACCGGGGACACCTCGTATCCGCTACTGCGGAAAATCCTGGTGTCCTTCGGTGAGAAAATCGCCTTCGAAGACACCCTTAATGAAGCACTCGATTCGCTCTTTGGTGGTGACTCCGGGGCTAACGCCGGCGATTCGCTGGATGCTCTCGAGGATGCGGTAAACGCACTGGATCCCGAACTGGATGAGGCAGTGGATCAAGGTAGCGATGCAGAACCCGCTCCCGCCCCGGAAGAATCTGAGGGCGACACCGGGATTGTGATCTCGACGGAGCTGCAGAGCGCTTTGGCTGATGCACGCGCGGCACTTCTGGACCGCGAGACCGCCTACCGCGCCAACGATTTGGTGGCAGCAGCGGAAGCGGACTCTCGCCTCACCGAGGCGTTGTCTCGAGCATTGGTGCTGAGTAACCAGTAGAACCTGACGTTTCACCCCGTGGTAGGCTTTGAACACGCCGCGGGGTGGAGCAGTTCGGTAGCTCGCTGGGCTCATAACCCAGAGGTCGTAGGTTCAAATCCTGCCCCCGCAACCACGTGGCATAAGGCCCACACACTCTGTGTGTGGGCCTTAGCTGTTTCTGGGAGGCTTTCGCTGAGAGGTTCCGCGGCGACCTGCCTAAGCTGGAGTAATGACGACCGCTCGCCTCACCCTGCACCAGTGGGAACCAACCGCTAACCCGCAGGAGAACCTTGAGGTCATTCGCTCCGTGGTCGCGGCTGCTCAGAGTGAGGGCTCGACGCTGGCGCTTTTCCCGGAATACTCGTCCGCGCTCGAGGGGGGACGTCTCACTGCTCAGACGGCGACGGTGACCCGGGACGGGGAGTGGGTTTCTTCACTACGCGAGCTCACCGCAGAAACCGGAGTCACCGTGGTGGTGGGCGCCTTAGTTCTCTCCGGTGCCACACCCTTGCCCCGCAACACCATGCTGGCGGTATCTGCGGGGAACATTGTGGCCTCCGCAGAGAAACTTCATCTTTACGACGCGTTTGGCGCGCAGGAGTCGGCGATGATTTCAGAGGGAGAAATAGGCCCGTGCGAGCTCTTTGACTGGGCCGGCATGAAGGTGGGCATGATGGCCTGCTACGACCTTCGGTTCCCCGAGGTTGCGAGGCGTCTCGCAGACGCCGGGGCAAGCGCAATTGTCGTTCCCGCGCAGTGGATGGCGGGGCCCCACAAGAATCTGCACTGGGAGACCCTGTTGCGCGCACGCGCCATCGAGAATCAAGTCTGGGTGATGGGTATCAACCAGCCCGGCCCTCACGCCATCGGGGTGTCCCAGGTCATCGATCCCACCGGTCAGAGTGTCCTGGCCCTAGGGGAGGACGCGGAGACCGCTTCCTGTGAGCTGGATGCCTCGCGGGTGGCGCACACGCGTGAGGAAAACCCGATGGACTCGGCGCGAAGGTTTGGCGTAATCCCGAAGAGCTAAGGGCTGGAGGGTGCCCGCACAGCGCTGTCCAGCGACGTCGCCCACGAGTAAAAGGCTCTCTTGCCCGGGGTGGTGTCGTCCGCATCGGTGTCGAACGCGAAGCCCAGCATGTCCATCAGTGATTCCACGATTTCGCCGAGGTTTTCGTGGGGTGCGGTGAGCGCCAAGCCGCCGGACATGACCGTGATCGCTGAGGACACGAGCTCGGGCTCCACTGTGGAGCGCACCATGCCGGCATTCTGGAGGGTTTGAACAAGGTCCACTTGGATGTCAACGCTGGGCACATAGTTCTTCGCGTGCTGGTGGACCATCAGGCTGTGCAGAGCAGTCCGATCAATCATGTAGAGAGTTCGAGCGACAGGCCGCTCATACACTTCGGTAAAGATGTAGGTGTACATACGAGACAGGAGGCCGCCGCGAGGATCCCGCTCAACGTTGGCAAGAATTCCCTGATACATTCGCGTGAATTCACGGTTCAGCATGGCCACCGGAAGGTCAAGCGGCTGGGAATACAGGGACGAAATGGTGTCCGCCGGCACATCGGATTGCGCCGCTACCTGGGGCACGAAATCGTCGACGATGCCGTTTTCTAGAAAGACGCGCTCTGCGCTCGTGAGGACCGAGTCCAGCTTGGCTTGATCAAAATCGAGCGTTCGGTTCACCAGCGCCATCCTCACCATAGAAACCTAAGAAGTCTAAAAACCGTAGAGCATTCCTCATTCGATAAGCCTGGTGTCAGCTGTGAATAATTCTGACGATCCTGCAGAGCTTTTTTCTAGCCTCATCGAATGATGTTTCGCCATCTTCTTATTGGTGCTCTTGCGTTTCTGCTCGTGGCGTGTGAGGCGCCTGTGATTCTTCCCGAGACGGGGGGCAACACCGAACCGCTGTCCTTGGTGCAACCGCGGCGGGAGCTACCCCCGACGTTCTTCGAGCAGGCCGCGAACGGGGCCGAAGAGGTGATCGACCGGTATCTCTCGATAACAGACGAGATCACGGCGCGGGGCGGAACCAACACGGAGCCCATTAAGGCACTGGTAAGCCCGTCCTGGCTGCTCAAGGAGCGCGAAGGATTTGAGTCCTATCAAACTCGCGGGCTGCGTTCTGTCGGGAGCACCTCAGCGCACTCCGTGGTCATCCAAAATGCCCACATCACGCTGGAAGGCGCTATCGAGGTGGGGGCGATGGTGTGCGTCGAGGGCACGGACCTTTTTTGTTATCCCCGCTGAGTATGACGATCCGCCGGAGGCCGTCTGGCAGTGGCATCCCGACTACGAAGACTTCGAGGGAGAAGACAGCGACTGGGAGGACATCGAGCAGTACCTGAGCCAGCCGGATGTCACCTGGGGTACCGCGGTTGCCATCCAAACGTGGTTGGTGGGCGAAAGCTTTGAATCACTGGTGATCGACAGTTGGGAGCCCTGGTGGGGGGTCTACGAATGTTGAGGGCAACCGTCGCGGCAGGAATTAGTGCACTGCTCACTCTCGTCATGGTGTCTCCCGCGGTGGCCGAGGAATGCTCCCAGGCGGCTCAATCCAGTGGGGCCTGCGTTCGGGTGACCACAACGCTTGATAATTCTGGTGTCACCGTGGGGGCGGCCGGTGTGACACCGGGTGCACCCGGGTCTGCCACCAGGCCCTCGACACGGCCCCCCACTTCGTGGTGGTCCCCGCCGCCACCGAGGGAGCCTGTGCTCGGCACTTCCGAGTGCGAGGTCAAGATTTCTGGTTACTGTCGCGCGTCTTCTCCCGCAAAAAATCCTTCCGTGAAGGAGACGCCCCCTACACCGCCCTCGAGCCTGAACGACCTGGTCGGGTTTTCGCCAGGCTCCCCAGAGATTCGGGTGGAGCCCGGAGCGTGGAGTATCCCGCGACTGCCCACCAACGTTTTTGCAGCAGTGGGGGAGACCAGAGAAATGGGCGAGTTACTGGGGTACCCGATCGAGATTCTTTTTCAACCGGTTCGCTACGAATGGACCTATGGGGATGGTGCAGCTCGCACTTTTTCACAAAAGGGATCCTCGTGGGGGTCGCGACAGTTTTCTGCAACGGCCACCTCCCACGTGTATTCCCGACCCGGGAACTACGGGCTCACCCTCCGGGTGGGATTTAGCGCGTCCTACCGTTTTGATGACGGGGCGTTTCAGTCCATTCCGGGCCTGGTATGGCGTGATTCTGGCGCCCGCACTCTGACGGTCCTCACCGTGAGCCGGGGTTTAGTGGAGAGCGGATGCGCCCCGGGAACACTTCTTCGGGGCAAATGTTAGGACAGTAGCCAGGTATTCTTAGGACTCCCGCAAGCTTCCCCCCAGCTTCCGCCGCGACACTGTCGGGTGTCGAAAGGAGTTCCCCGTATGAACAACCCCGAGGAGCCCCGCGCGGACGAATCAGCGGATAGCCCTGAGAGCCCCCAGCCGGAGGTTTCTTCCGCTGCGCCGAATTCGCCGGAGCAGCCGGAGGCCTTGGGGACCAGGCGCGCGGAGCTTGCGAGCGAGCGCGCAGCCTCTGAGTCGAAGTTTTCAGGTTCGCCCTTTGCCCACGGGACATACTCCGGGGTGGGCGACAGCATTGCGCGTGAGCGTGCAAAAGTTATGTCCGAAGATAAACGCCGCGCGAAAAACCTGGGTGTCTTTGTCACCGCTGCGCTTCTCGTCGGCGGGCTGCTCGGAGGAACCGCAGGAGGCGCTTTCGCCATCTGGAACCTTTCCTCGCGGGGNCTNGTGACCGAAGGGGTNACAGCTCCGNCCACCATTACGGTCAATGCGCCGCTNGAAGCCAGTGAGATCACAGCGGTGGCCGCCGCCGCGATGCCCTCCGTCGTCACGCTCGAAGTGGCCGGTGTGGGGGGAGCGGGAAGCGGTTCCGGTGTGATCATTACCCCTGAAGGCCATTTGATCACCAACGCCCACGTGGTGTCGATCGGCAACGATGAGCCCGCTATTCGCGTGACGCTCTCCGATGGCAGGCTCTTTGAAGGCACCGTGGTCGGGCGAGACATCGTTGCGGATATTGCCGTGGTCAAGATTGAGAGCGACGGAGTTTTTCCGGTCATGCCGATCGGTAATTCCTCGGCGTTGAACGTAGGCGACCAGACCATCGCTATTGGTGCGCCGTTGAGCCTGCCGGGCACGGTGACCTCCGGTATTGTCTCGGCCATCAACCGAAGCATCACGGTGGGCGCCTCTCAAGCACCGGGCGAAGAAGACGGTCAGTTTGATTTTGATTTACCCGGAAGCTCCCTGCTGAGGGGGCAAACGATTTCCATCCCGGTGGTGCAAACCGACGCGTCGATTAACCCGGGAAACTCCGGTGGTGCACTGCTCAACCGCAACGGCGAATTGATCGGAATCAACGTGGCGATCGCGTCGACCGGGGGGCAAGGCTCCGGAAGCATCGGCTTGGGTTTTGCTATCCCCGGCAATTTGGCTTACCGCGTCGCGCAGGAAATCATCGACACGGGGTCTGCTAGCCACGGGCTGCTCGGGGCGCTCGTCACCGACGCCCAATCTGTTCCCAGCTCCACCGTGACTGGTGCCTACATTGACTCGGTGACCCCCGGTGGAGCAGCGGCGATCGCTGGGGTTCGCGCAGGGGATGTCGTCACGAGGTTCAACGGTCTCCCCATCACCAACCGGATCGACCTGACCGCTCAAGTGCGAAGCTTGCCCGGGGGTTCAGGATCAACACTCACCTATGTGCGCGGTGGCAACTCCTTCACCGTGGAGGTGGAATTGGGGGAGCTCGAGTAGCCAGAGAAGCTATTCGTCGCGCAGTTTTTCGTAAATTTCTTTACACGCGGGGCACACAGGGAACTTTTCCGGGTCACGACCGGGAGTCCACTTCTTGCCGCACAGTGCCCTCACCGGTTTTCCGCTGAGCGCGCTCGANAGAATCTTGTCTTTTTTCACGTAGTGCGAATAGCGGTCGTGGTCACCCTCGTCGAGCTGCTCCTCTTCGAGAAGTTTCTCAAGCTCCCGGTCGAGAACATCGGTTCCGCCACCCTGTTCGTCCGTGTCCATGCCCGCCATGTTAGCTCTCACCCACCACGAAAGCAGAAAAACTGGGGTCGCCGGGGCTCAGGGAGAAAGCAGCATCCGGAAGCTCCGCGATAGCGTCGCGATGGTGCGCTCGCGCTCGGGCGAGAAGCTCCGGCTGGAGCGCGGAGTCGCTCGCCGCCCCCTCCACCATCAGGTCGTGAGAGAGCGGTCTTGAGCCCTCCGGGGGGGTGGCTTCGCCCACCACCAAAGCCTCGCCGGTGGCAACGCCGGATTCCAGCACCCGGAAAGCATTTTTTGCTCCCGCGTGGTGGGCCTTGTCGGAGCTTTTCTTCGCCACGGGCACCCAGGCGCCGTCGTCATCGGTGCGGGCCACCAGTTTGTACACCAACCCGGCGGCGGGGTGTCCGGAGCCGGTCACCACGCTGGTTCCGACACCAAAAACATCCACGGGGGCGCCGCGAAGCCCAGCGATCGTGTGTTCATTCAGGTCATTGGTGACCACAATTTTGGTGGCGGTTGCGCCGAGCTGGTCAAGGTGCGCTCGCACCTGGGACACCACAACCGGGAGGTCACCTGAGTCGATGCGCACGGCGCCCAGATTTGTGCCACCGATGGCAATCGCGCGCTCCACACCCTTCACCATGTCGAAGGTGTCAATCAGCAGCGTGGTGCCGGACCCCATCGTTCGTATTTGAGCAGCGAAAGCCTCCTCCTCGCTGTCGTGAGCCAGCGTGAACGAGTGGGCCGCCGTGCCTTTGGTGGGAATCCCATAACGTTCGCCGGCAGCGAGGTTGCTGGTGGCAGAAAACCCGGCGATATAGGCCGCCCTCGCGGCGGCGACAGCGGCGTGCTCGTGGGCTCGCCGTGCCCCCATTTCGATGAGGTCTCGTGAGCCTGCCGCCTGGACCATCCGCGATGCGGCACTGGCAATCGCGCTGTCGTAGTTGAGAATGCTGAGAATCAGGGTCTCTAACAGGACTGCTTCGGCGAACGTGCCGCGCACCTGAAGAATGGGGGACCCGGGCACATAGGTTTCGCCCTCCCGGTATCCGCGGATGTCTCCGCGGAAACGGTAATGCGAGAGCCACTCCAGGGTGTCGTCACTGACAATCGACTCGCGCGCCAAAAACTCCAGTTCGTTTTGGTGAAACCGAAACTGCTGGATGGCTTCGATGAGGCGCCCGGTGCCGGCAACCACTCCGTAGCGCTTGCCGCCAGGCAACTGGCGAGAAAAAACCTCAAACACCGTCTCGCGCTCGGCACGCCCGGATGCTCGCGCAGCATCGACCATGGTCAGTTCGTAGTGATCGGTCAAAAGCGCGGTGGACACACCTCCAGCCTAGCTTCGCTGGTGTCCTCTACAATGAGACCACCGCGTGGGCACCGGCCCACCCACTTCGACGCGAGGAGGTGCTCCAGGAATGGTGTTTGACCCCCACGTCTTCACCGAATTCAGATTCCTGGCGGCCCATATTGACCGCGCCACTATGCGGGTCGAGTTTGACTATGAACTCGCCGGTGAGGGACACAGCCAGCTGTTCCACGAGTCGCTTATTTTCACCCCTGTTCGCCAGGGCCATGCTGTGGATTGGCCCCGGGTCGAGGGTCTCGTCTCGATTCTTGGCGCACTACTGGGGTTGAGCTACTACAAAGCCGCAGCGCCGCCCCGATATGTCATCTCTCAGCCGGGCATGACCCAGGCGGGCGTGGACTATCTGCGCGAAGTCATCGCCCATGGTTTGGGAGAGTTTGCCTTCCGCAACGAGCTGCCAGGCCTGCTCGAGCCAGAGATTGTGGTGACCTTCGGTGGCGCCACACCGTTCCCCGCCGATTCACACCTCACCCCCGAGGGCGACCCGCTGGTCCCCATTGGTGGCGGCAAAGATTCTGTGGTGACGGTCGAACTTTTGGCGGCTGCCCGGATGCACCCGGTCCAGTTTGCGGTCAACCCCAACCAGGTGATGTATCGGGTGGGCCGGATCAAGGGTCACCCCTTGATTTCTGTTACGAGGGACATCGATGAGCGCCTTTTGGAGCTCAACGACGAGGGTGCTCTCAACGGCCATGTGCCCGTCACCGCCATCAATTCGCTGATTTCACTGGTTCAAGCCCGCATTATCGGGCTGGGTCCGGTGGTGATGTCCCTGGAGGCTTCGGCTTCGGAAGCAACACTGACCTGGGATGGGGTGGAAGTAAACCACCAGTGGTCGAAGTCAGAGCGCGCGGAAGCTTTGCTCCATGACATGTTGGGCCCGCAGGCTGGACTGTCTGCGGGAGCGTACTTTTCCCTGTTGCGCCCCTACAGCGAACTTCAAATTGCCCGATACTTCTCCGGCTTGCGTGAGTACCACCCGGTCATCACCAGTTGCAATCGGGCTTTTCGGCGCGGTGTCGAGGATGCGCGGTGGTGCGGGGATTGCGACAAATGCCGGTTCATTTTCTTGATTCTCGCCCCCTTCATTCCCGCCAGCTCTCTCACCCGAATGTTCGCCGACAACCTGTTGGACAACGCTTCACAGCTCGAGGGGTACCGGGCTTTATTGGGGCTTCACGAACACCGGCCTTTTGAATGTGTGGGGGAACAGGCCGAATCGATGGTGGCACTGGGATGGATTGCTGGCTTGTCGGAATGGCGGGGGACCGCTGTGGTGCGGGAGCTGCTCGCGGAGATACCCGATTTGGCCAGCCCGCACCCGGATTTGGAAGAGCAGGTGCTCGGTGTTCGCGGCAGTGGGGTGTCGATGCCGGGCGATTTCGAAAACCTAGGCGCCATTCTTGGGTAAGCACCCTCTCACCCTGAGGGATTTAGCGGACCACACCGTCCTCATCGCGGGAGTGGGCCGAGAGGGAACCGCACTGGCGCAGGCTCTGCTGGCGCTGGAGGAGCCGCCTGTGGCCCTCGCCCTGGAGGGCTCCGACTCTGAGGCAGCCACCCGCTTTAGGGCGGATTTCGGCGAGCACATTCCCGTGCATTTTTTTGAGGACCAGGAGGCTAGGCCTTCCGTTTTTCAGGATGTCACCATCGCCGTCATGTCGCCAGGCATCGCGCGAACGAGTGCCCTGTATCAGGCGCTGGTCCGGTGGGGGATAGCCCTCACCTCCAGCAGCGCGCTGTTTGTCGCTCACTACGCCTCCACCCTGGTGGGGGTGACCGGGTCGAAAGGCAAATCCACCACCAGCACCCTGATTCACCGTTTACTCGTTGAGTCCGGCCACAACACAACGCTCGGCGGAAACATGGGAATCCCTCTGGTGGGCAGCGAACCCGGAGACCGCCAGGTCGCTGAGCTCTCGAGCTACCAGTGCCACTACCTCGAGGTGTCACCAGATGTGGTGGTTCTCACTGCGTTGTTCCCAGAACACCTGGATTGGCACGGCTCCATTGACTCCTACTTTGGGGACAAACTCGGCATTGCTGCGCATTCTCCCAGGGTGGTGATCGCCAACGCTGATGACCCGATTCTGCGTCAAGAACTCCTGCGTCGATACCCCGATCTCACCGTCACCTGGGTGGGGGAGGGTCACGATTGGCACCTCGAGCCAGAGGGCTCCCACTCGTGGTTGTGCCACGGGGATCAGCGGCTTTTCTCGACCGAGCAGTCATCATTGATCGGCGAGCACAACCACCGCAACATGTTGCTAGCGCTCGCTGGGGCCAGTGCCACCGGCGCTCTGAGCCAGAGCGCGATAGAGGGAGCCCTGGGCGGTTTTGAGGGCTTAGCGAACCGGTTAGAGCACATTCATGACCCCAGTGGCGTCGTGTTTATCAACGACTCGTTGGCCACCAACCCCCACGCGGCATCTGCGGCGTTGGATTCCTGCTCGTCACCCGGGATGGTGTGGTTGGTGGGAGGTTTCGACCGCGGTGTTGACTACACGGTCTTAGTCGAGCAGGTTGTTGCCACCACTCCCCGCCACATCCTCGGTTTGCCGGGGTCGGGCCCAGCCCTGGTGGAGTTGTTTCGAGCAGCCCTGGAGCAGGCGGGGCTGAGCGAGCAGGTGATTCTCGGCACCGTCGAGAGCATGGGCGAGGCTGTGTCGCGGGCGCGAGGGCTTGCAGGGCCCGGTGATTACGTGTTGCTCTCGCCCGGCGCCCCGAGCTTTGGGCACTACCGTGATTATCCAACACCGCGCCGATGATTTCCGGGCAGCCATCGAGACCACCCAACCAAAGGATCCTGCATGAACCGCGCTGACGCACGCACCCCCGACCAGCTTCGCCCCGTGGGTATCGAACGCGGCTGGAGCGCCCAAGCCGAAGGCAGTGCGCTGATCAACTTTGGCAACACCAAAGTGTTGGCGACCGCGTCCTTCACTCCGGGGGTGCCCCGCTGGCTTTCTGGCTCCGGAAAAGGCTGGGTGACCGCCGAGTATGGAATGCTTCCACGTTCTACAAACGAGCGAATGGGTCGCGAATCGGTCAAAGGAAAAGTGGGAGGGCGCACCCACGAAATTTCCCGTCTGATCGGCCGAAGCCTCCGTGCCGTGATCGACCTGGACGCCCTCGGGGAGAACACCATTGTGCTGGATTGCGATGTGTTGCAAGCCGATGGTGGTACCCGGACAGCGGCGATCACCGGTGCTTATGTCGCGCTGGTGGACGCCGTCAACTGGGCAAAAAACAACGGCCACGTGTCGCCTGGCGCCCAGGCGATCACGGATTCGCTCTCGGCTATCAGTGTGGGAATTGTGGAGGGCACCCCACTCCTGGATCTTGCCTACGTCGAGGACGTGGCCGCGGAAACGGACATGAACGTTGTGGTCACCGGTCGTGGGTCTTTTGTCGAAGTTCAGGGCACCGCGGAGGGCGCGCCCTTCGATCGTGCAGAGCTTGACCGGCTGCTGGATCTCGCCTTATTGGGAACGGCGGAGCTGGCAAAAATTCAGCGCGATGCGCTGGAGGGCAACTAGCCAATGAAGCTCGTGGTGGGAACCCGCAACGCCCACAAAATTGCGGAACTCACGGCGATTTTGACCCCGGCGTTAGGGGCGCTTGATCTGGTTCCAGCACGGGGGGAAGCCCCCGAAGAAGATGCGACCACTTTTTATGAAAACGCCCTCATCAAGGCCCGCGCGGCGTTTGCCGACTCGGGCCACCCCACGATCGCCGATGATTCGGGAATCGAGGTGCGGGCACTAGGTGGGCAACCCGGTGTTCGCTCCGCCCGCTATGCCGGCAGTGGCCTGGATGAGGACAACACGGCCCTTTTGTTGAAAAACCTCGAGGGTGTGGAGGATCGGCAGGCAGAGTTTGTGTGTGCGGCGGCCTATGTGACAGCACGCGGTGAGTACGTCATTGAGCGCCGCTGGGAGGGCACCATTGCCCACGCCCCCAGTGGAGGCGGCGGGTTTGGTTATGACCCCATTTTTCTGCCTGAGGGAAGCACGATGAGTGCCGCCCAGATGAGCCCTGCGGAGAAGAACGCTCTGTCCCATCGGGGGCAGGCGTTTCTGGCGCTTGCGGAGCTGATCGCCACCCTACCCACCGAATAATTCCGCTGGCTTTAGCGCCTTCCAGGCGCTATGCTGGGGGCGCGCAGAATCCTCGGTTCTGTGACTTCGCGTGTCGACCTCAGGTACACACCCGTCGGTCCCTCGACACTCTCTCCNCCGGGAGCGTGGATGTCTGGGGTGCGGTGGTGGCCTCGGCACCAGGCTCGCACCGCCGGTGCGGGAAACCGATAACAACAAAAGGAGTGCAGCAATGGCTGCCGTCACCATTCGACAACTACTCGACAGCGGTGTTCACTTTGGACACCAAACCCGCCGCTGGAACCCGAAAGTTCGGCGTTTCATTCTCACCGAGCGCAGCGGTATTCACATCATCGATTTGCAGCAGTCGCTGGCCTACATCGATGAGGCTTACGCCTTCTTGAAGGACACTGTCGCCAAGGGCGGCACGGTTCTCTTTGTGGGAACGAAAAAGCANGCCCAGGAGGCCATCTCCGAGCAGGCTCTGCGCGTGGGTCAGCCCTACGTTAACGAGCGTTGGCTGGGGGGACTCCTCACTAACTTCCAGACCGTCTCTAAGCGTCTGGGCCGCATGAAAGAGCTCGAAGAGGTCGACTACGAGGACACCACTCAGGGTTACACCAANAAAGAGCTGCTGATGAAGAAGCGCGAGCTCACGAAGCTGCAGAAATCACTGGGCGGTATCCGCACTCTCACCAAGGCTCCCGACGCGATTTGGGTGATTGACCCGCTGCGCGAGCACCTTGCCATCGACGAGGCAAAAAAGCTGCGGATTCCGATTGTCGGAATCCTCGACTCCAACGCCGACCCGGATGATTTCCACTACCCGATTCCCGGCAACGATGACGCTATTCGCTCCGTCGCNCTGCTGACCAAGTTGATGGCCGATGCTGTTGCTGAAGGTTTGATTGAGCGCCACCAGAAGCCCGAGGCAGAAGGCAACGTCTCCGCGGTCGAGCCCCTGGCCGAGTGGGAGCGCGAACTGCTCGAGCAGTCTGGCGAGCCTGCCGCTGACGCAGCTCCCGCTGCGGAGGGCGAAAAGAAGCCTGCCGAGAAAAAGCCTGCCGCCAAGAAAGCTCCGGCCAAGAAGGCAGAAGCCGACAGTGCGGAGCCCGCAAAGAAGGCGCCCGCAAAGAAGGCAGACACTGCCAAGGATGATGCAGCGGCCAAGAAAGCCCCCGCAAAGAAGCCGGCGGCGAAAAAGCCTGCCGCGGACGCTGACAAGAAGCCTGCCGCTAAAAAAGCCCCGGCCAAGAAGCCTGCCGCGAAGGCACCGGCCGCTAAGACTGAGAAGAAGTAAGGAGCACCCTGATGGCGAGCGTTTCTCTCGAAAACATCAAGAAGCTGCGTGAGCAGCTGGGAACCGGGATGGTGGACACCAAGAATGCCTTGGAAGAAGCCGACGGTGACCTCGAAAAAGCCACCGAAATCCTCCGCTTGAAAGGTGCGAAAGGTAACGCCAAGCGTGCCGATCGCTCCACCAGCGAGGGCCTCGTTGCTGCACATGAAGGCGTGGGCGTCGCGTACCTCCTCGAGTTGGCGTGCGAGACCGACTTCGTAGCCAAGAACGAGAAGTTCGTTGCCCTCGCGGATTCTGTCCTCGAGGCTGTCGTGGCCGCCGGCGCTGACAGCGCAGAAGCTGCGCTGCAGTCTGATGCGGCTGGCGGAACCATNGGCTCCATGATTGATGACCAGGCGGCAATCCTCGGCGAGAAGGTTGAGCTGCGTCGAGTGGCCAAGATTGAGGGAGACAGCTTCGCTGTTTACCTCCACAAAACCAACAAAGACCTGCCTCCGCAGGTCGGCGTTGTGGTGGCCTACTCCGGTAGCGATGCTGACACTGCGCGCAGCATCGCCCAGCACATTTCGTTTGCTGACCCCCAGTACCTCTCACGGGAGGACGTCCCCGAGGAGGCTGTGGAAGCTGAGCGCCGCATCGTCGAAGAAATTTCGCGCGGTGAAGGCAAGCCGGATGCGGCTCTGCCGAAAATCGTCGAGGGTCGTGTTGGTGCGTTCTTCAAGCAGGTGGCGCTCCTCGAGCAGGACTATGCGCGCGATAACAAACTCTCCATCAAGCAGGTTGTGGAACAGGCTGGTCTTACCGTGACCGGTTTCGCTCGTTTCCGGGTGGGTTCCTAAGCGCTTCGATGACCTCGGGGGCTAAGGCACGGTGTGCCCTAGCCCCCGAGTCGTTTCTTGCCCCACTACGCTGGAGAGGCAGCGAGAGGAGCCACTATGGCGGAGAAAAAACGTCGGGTACTTCTAAAGCTCTCGGGTGAAGCCTTCGGAGATGGTCAGTTGGGGGTAAACCCCGATGTGGTGGCCCAAATTGCCCGCGAAATCGCCGAGGGCGCGAAAAAAGCCGAAGTGGCCATTGTGGTCGGTGGCGGCAACTTCTTCCGCGGCGCTGAACTCTCCCAACGGGGCATGGATCGCCGTCGCGCGGACTATATGGGAATGCTGGGCACCGTGATGAATGCGCTCGCCCTCCAGGACTTTTTGGAGCAGGCCGGCGCCGAGGTACGCGTGCAGTCAGCGATTTCGATGACCCAGGTGGCGGAGCCCTACATCCCGCAGCGGGCGATTCGACACATGGAAAAAGGCCGAATTGTGGTCTTCGGCGCGGGGGCCGGCTTGCCCTACTTCTCCACCGACACGGTGGCTGCGCAACGCGCTCTCGAGGTGCTCGCGGATGAAGTTCTGGTGGCAAAAAACGGGGTTGATGGTGTCTATTCGAATGACCCCAAGAAGGATCCCACCGCAAAGAAGTACGAAAAGGTGACCTATCAGGAGGCGCTGGTGCAGGGCCTCAAAGTCGTGGATTCCACCGCTTTCAGCCTGTGTATGGATAACAAGATGCCGATGGTGGTGTTTGGCATGGAACCAGCGGGCAATGTCACCAAGGCGATCCAGGGCAAGCGCCTAGGCACCCTGGTTTCGTAGAGCCCCTCGATAGACTGCGACTAAAGGAGACATCATGATTGAGGACGTAATCGCGCAGGCGAAAGAGAAAATGGCCAAGGCTGTTGACGTGGTCCAGGAGGATTTTCAGACCGTTCGAACCGGTCGCGCAAATCCGGCCCTTTTTCAAAAAATCATGGTCGACTACTACGGTCAGCCCACCCCATTGGCGCAGCTGGCGAGCATGCAGAACATCGAGGCGCGCACTCTTGTCGTGACCCCGTATGACAAATCCGCGATGAAAGAAATTGAGAAAGCCATCACCAATTTCCCCAACCTGGGCGCATCGCCCAGTAACGATGGTGAAGTCATTCGCGTGACCATGCCCGAGCTCACCGAGGAGCGTCGCAAGGAATACGTCAAAATTGTTCGCCAGAAAGCAGAGGATGGCAAAGTTTCCATTCGATCTGTTCGCCGTAAAGCGATGGACGACCTGGAAGCGCTGAAATCTGAGGTCGGCGAAGACGANGTCTCGCGGGCAGAGAAAGAAGTGGAAGCNCTCACCAAGNCGCANGTCGACCACNTTGACGAGGTCTTGAAGAAGAAAGAAGCTGAGCTTCTCGAGGTCTAATGACACCTCCCACACCTGACGAGTCGGCGAAGAGCTCCAAGAAGCCCCTCGCCCCGTCCGTGTCCCAGCCGCTCGCACAATTCGAGGCGGCCGTGCACGATATGGAAGAGCAGGTGCGCGAAGTCAACGCCCGCATCGATAAGAAGGCGGGGCGTCCGCTCTGGCTCGCCATAGTTTTCGGCCTTCTTCTTGGAGGGGTTTTCGTTGCCAGCCTTTTCTTCGTTGAGGCATTGTTCATGGTGTTTGTCACCGGGCTTGTGTTGTTTGCCACGCTTGAGCTCTCCGGGGCGCTGGTGGAGAAAGGCCGACTCAAAGCACGCTGGCCGCTCGCGGTCATGGCCTCAGCGATGCCGCCGTTGGTGTTCTTTTTCGGGCCCACCGGGCATCTGTGGTCTCTGCTCGGTGCGATCGCGGTGGCGGTCGTCATCCGGCTGGCGCGCGCCGGCTTTGATGCCTCGTCGCGAGCATCCCTGCTCGCCGATATTGGCGTGGCGATCGTGGTGTTGGCGTATATCCCGTTCCTCGGCAGCTTTGCCCTGGCGGTTCACACCGCACCCGGTGGCGTCTGGTGGGTCTTCACCGGGGTCGTCGTGGTGGTCAGTGTGGATGTCGGCGCCTACGTCACGGGGTTGAGCTTCGGTAAAACACCGCTCGCTCCGCGGATTTCGCCGAAAAAAACGTGGGAAGGGTTCGCCGGGTCTGCGCTGGCCGCGCAGATTGCCGCGGTGCTGCTTGGCACCCTGGTGTTGGACCTTCCCTGGTGGGCGGCAACAGTAATGGGGGTGGCGCTGTTGGGTTCGGCGACACTGGGGGATTTGCTGGAGTCGCTGATCAAACGGGACCTCGGTATCAAAGACATCTCGTCATGGTTGCCCGGGCACGGTGGCTTCCTTGACCGGATGGATTCGATATTGCCCTCCATGGCCGTTCTTTTTGTCCTGTTTCAAATATTTGGCTAACCGGTTGTCCTCACCGGTTTTTCCCCCAGCGCTGGCAGACTAATCGCGTGGATAGTCCCTTTGCGCGCGCGCCGAAAGGCATGTCGGGTTATGACCCCGCCATCGTCGATGAGTTCCTCGAGCGCGCCAAAAATGTCTTCGAAAGCGAGGGTGGCGACCTCACCTCGAGCGACATCCGCGCCAAGGTTTTCCCGCTGATCTCTAAAGACGGCTATTCCACGAAAGCAGTGGATGAGGCGCTGTGGCGCCTGGAGGAAGCGTTCGCCGATAAAGAGCGGCTGGCGGAAACAGAGCTTCAGGGCGAGAAGGAATATTTCAACTCTGTGCGTGAACGCGCCCAAGAAATTTTGGACCGTGCAGCGAGGCCCGCCAAGCAGAAGTTCCGTCGCTCGGGGAAACTGCAGCCGGGATACCACGTGGGAGACGTCGATGTTCTCTGCGGAAACATCGCTCGCTATTTCCAGCAAGAAGAGTCCCTTTCGGTGGCCGCCGTGCGCAGAGAGGCCTTCCGCACACAGCTGGGTGGGTATGACGAGAAGCAGGTGGATGTTCTGCTGGATGACACCATCTCGGTCATGTTGGCTGTTCGCTAAACGCGCTCTGCACAGCCTCGCTCGCCTAGACTTCAGGGATGTTTGCGCTGCCTGACATCCGCCGGTTGAGTGCCGGTCTGGACGTGAGAGCACCCCTGTTGCGTGTCTGGGTGGCCATAGCTGCCGTGGCCGGGTTTGTCGCTGTGGCGTTGGTGAGCCCCCAGTCCGGTCAAGCCGCCTGGTTTGCGGGCGACAACCCCGATTCCCAAACCGTGGTCTCTGTTGGGGTGGAAACCCCAATCGAACGTGAGGACCTCACAGTGACGGCCGGATATTCCGGCCTGCCTTCGGTCGGAAACCCCGAGGCGGGAAGCGCCCAAGCTATTGCTGCGGGTTTGGTGAGCGATGCCGGGTGGAGCGAGGCGGAGTATCGCTGCCTGGTGGCGTTATGGCAGCGAGAGTCGGGCTGGAATCACCGGGCCGAGAATCCCTCCTCGGGCGCCTATGGCATCCCCCAAGCTTTGCCCGCCAACAAGATGGCCACTGCTGGAGATGATTGGGCGTCTAACCCTGCAACTCAGATTCGCTGGGGAATCGGATATATTTCTGCCCGATACGGGACCCCTTGCGAGGCGTGGGGGCACTCTGAACGGCGGGGTTGGTACTAAATCGTGCCCCGAAGTAACCGACGCAGAGACGAGGGCGAGCCGCTGGACTTTGACCGACTGCGCACCGGTTATCGCCGAACCGAGACTAAGCGGGGCGAGTCCTACACGGTCCAACCCATCAGCGAGCGCAACGCGCAAAAGACTTACACGTGCCCGGGTTGCCACGTCCCCATCGCCCCAGGAGTAGCCCACGTTGTGGCCTGGCGTAACGATGGAATCATGGGGGAATCCCAGGGCGTTCAGGATCGACGCCACTGGCACAACCACTGTTGGAAAATAGGCTGATGAGCCTCATCACCTCAACGACGGTGTTGCCGGCTGTGCGCACCGACGTCAGCTTCGTGACTGAGGATGGCGTGCAACTCGTGGGAGAGCTCTCGCTCCCCGAGAGCCATCCGCCTATGGCGACCGCGTTGTTTCTTCACCCTTTACCGACCGCCGGTGGGTTCATGGATTCCCACGTGATTCGCAAAGCATCGTGGCGCCTGCCGGCCCTGGCGGATATCGCGGTCCTGAGATTCAATTTCCGTGGGGTCAGCTCGCCGCGGGGCACATCGGGTGGCTCCTTTGGTGAAGGAATCGCCGAGGGCGAAGACCTGAAAGCAGCTCTACGTTTCGTTCATTCCCAGGGCTTGCCCACCCCGTGGTTGATCGGCTGGTCCTTCGGGACCGAAGTGATCCTGAAGCACGCCAGACCCCTAGTCGATCAGATTGCCGGTGCCATCTTGCTGTCACCTCCGCTTCATCGAACGAGTAGCGAAGAGGTAGCGGCGTGGGCAGATGCGCCGGTGCCGGTGGCAGCGTTAGTCCCCGAATTCGATGAGTTTTTGCCGCCGGCTGCAGCAACGACCGGTTTCGCACCAGCCCCCAACGTCGATGTGGTCCCCGCCGAGGGAGCCAAACACCTCTGGGTGGGCGAGAAACACACCAAATGGGTGTTGGATCAAATAGCGCTTTTGCTCAACCCGCCGACGTACCCTTTGCCCGAGTCTTTCGGGTCTTAGGCGGCGGTGGGGGCTCATGGTTGAGGGCATCGCCCACCACGGTGCGCAGTGACTCGACGTAGGAGGCGATCGTCTCCCGTTCGGCACTGAGCTCAATCAGTCGCGCTTCCGCGGCCGCCACCCGGGACGTTGCTTCTTTCTCGGCGACCCTAATCAGCTCTGCGGCTTTGTTCTCTGCTGCCGCCACAAGATCGGCAGATTCCTTCATCGCGCGGGTTTTGCCCGTCGCATTGGACTCTTCAATCGCTTCGATCAGCTTCCGGTGTTCACCGCGCAGTGCTGCTAGCCGCTCTTTCAGGTCTTTGTGCTGCTCGGTGAGGTCAGCGGTGTACCGGTCGTTCAGCTCCACGGCTTTCTGGTGGGCTTCCAGCAGCACGTTTTCTGCTTCCAGCCGGCGAGCCGAGAGCTCGGTTTCCAGGTTTGCCCGAGCTTCGGCGGCGGTTCGCTCGAGCGCCTGGGCTTGCTGCTCGTTCTCCAGGACTAATCGAGCGGTGGTCTCGGCGACTTCTTTCTCCATCGTTGTTTTCGCAAGCTCCGCCTCTTGGGCAATCGCTTTCAACGTCATTTCGTGGCTGGCTCGCTCCGCCGCAATGTCCTTGTTGAGCTCAGCACGCTCTGTCTTTGCCGCGTTAATTTCCTGCTCCGCCACCACTGCGGCTTGCGCAACGGTCTGTTCGGCCTGGGCGCGAAGGGCTTCGGCTTCCCGCTGGGCAGTGGCGCGCACCTTTGAGGCCTCGGTGGCCACCGCTCCTCGGATACTGGACGCTTCATCGATGGCGTCCTTGCGCTGGCGTTCGGCCTCTTCGTGGGCGTCAGAGACTAATCTTTCGGCTTCAGCCCGTGCGCCATCGAGCACGGTGGAGGCTTCATTGGCGGCATCTAGTGTGAGTCGCTCGGCTTCACGCCTGGCGGTCTCCACCATGGTGTGGGCTTCGAGTTTCGCTAGCGCCAGGGCCTTTTCCGCGCTGATGTCTGCTTGCCCAATGAGCGCTGTCGATTGTTCTTCGGCTATCCGGAGGATGGACTCCAGGCGCCCCCCCAGGCCGGCGTAGGTGGCTTCGGCGGGAGTCGACCCCAGTGCGGCAAGCTGGTTTTTTAGTTGCGTGACCTCTTCGAGAGCGCCCGTGCGTTCTTTAGCGGCCTGAATCAAATCAGCCCGCAATGCAGAAAGCGCTCCGTCGACGTCCGCGCGCTTATAACCGCGGAGCTCCGTGGGGAACTCGGATTCCGAAGAAGCCATCGTGGGGGAACTCTCTGTCAAAAAGAAAAGGGGAGCGCGGGAAATCTTACCCCGCCTCGAGAGAGTTCGCCCAGTGGCATCGGATACCCTGGGGAGTTGGTTGGCGTCCCGGTCGGTGGGCGCTGTGGCGGGGGAAGGAACGCGACGTGCGCATCATCGTGGCCATCGTCTTGCTCGCTATTTCGACCCTGTCCTTGGCCGTGGGTATTGCCGAGCGCACCGTGTTCGATGAGCCAGAAACCATTGAGCGGGTAATCACCACAGACACCAAAGCACCCGCGACCATCATTCCCGGATCTCTTCTCACCAGCTATCCCGGACGCCAGACAATCACCATCCAAGGTGGCGTCTCCGGCCTTGTCCCCGACGAGAGCGGTGAGGGTTTCTTCCGCGGGGAATCTGATCAAGCGTTTGTCGCTTACGGCTCCACGCTCGACGTTATGGCGTGGCTTGCGCCCGGACGCCACACGAAGCTCAGCTACGACCCTGTTCGGACCGAGCTCTCCCAACTTCCGCGCTCTGGTGACACTTTCCTACCCGACCCCCAGGGCTCAGATCTTTGGTTCAACGAATTCTCCGGCGAGGGTGACGTGACGTTCTCCCTCGCGGGTAACGAAGACATCACCGTGCTCGTCATGACCGATGGAGTGTTGCCCGCCCCTCAAACCATCACAATTTCGTGGCCCGGAGCGACCGAAGCGCCGTGGATTTTGGCCGCCCTCATTTTGGGTGTTCTGACCTTTATTGCAGGAATCATCGTTGCGCTGAGCAGTCTCGTCTCGTGGCGTCAACGCCGCGGGCCCCGCCGCAAACGCACGCGCTCCATTCGTGGCCCTCGGCGCCGACGCGCCGGTTTTGGGCGCAGACGTCCCCGTCGCCCTGCCCCCACGCGAAAGGGAGGCCGCAGGGTCGCCTCACGGGTGGTCTTGCCCCTTGTTGGTGGGCTGGTGTTGGGATTGGGGGCTTGTGCTGCACCCGCGGTGGTGGTGGCGGAGGACGAAACCGAGACAACAGCGGTAGCGCCGAATCCGGCGGTGACGGAAAGCCAATTTGCCACGATTATGGCGCGAGTAGCAGGCCAAATTCAGTTGGCCGATCAGGAACTCTCGGTGAACACGTTGAACCCGCGGGTGACCGAACCCACGCTCTCCGCCCGGCGCGTTGCCTACATCGTGACCCGGGCGGATGCTGAAGCGCAACGCGTGATGCCCATTCCCTCCTCGCCAATCCGGCTGGTGTTGCCCCAGCAGACCACCGGCTGGCCCCGCAGTGTGTTCGCGGTCATCCAGGATGAGCAAGACTTGGAGACACCCTCGCTGGGAGTGGTTCTTCGTCAAGAAGATCCGCGCTCGAATTACCGTTTGACCTATGCGATTGTGCTGAACCCTCAGGTCCAGTTGCCGGATTTGCCGCCGGCAACACTCGGTGCGGCAAAGCTGCGCGCTGATTCGAAATTGACTCGCGTGACACCCTCAGCGTTGCTGGCCCACTACGCCGATGTTGCCAACAGCGGGGCGGACAGTCCCTTTGTCGAAGAATTTGCTCTGGCGACCGACACTCTGTATTCCCAGATGGGCCCCGAAGCACTCCAGCTTCGCCAGGAGTCCTTCGGCGACAGTGTTGAGGTGAGCTGGAGCACGAGTGTGACCGACCAGGAAATTGTGGCGTTTTCCACGTCCAATGCGGGGGCACTGGTGATGGGAACCCTTCGCCAAGTGGAGAGGGTTGCGCCCGTTCAATCCGGGGCGGCTGTCAATTCCAGTATCGGAATTCGGGCCCTCACGTCCCTGTCGCAATCGAGTGTCGGTTTTGACGTGGACTCGGATGTTCAAATTCTGTTTTATGTCCCCCCGGTCGGTTCGGAAGAAGGCGTCCGCGTTCTGGGGTACACCTATAGCCTGGTAGCCGCACGAGAGGTAGGCAATGAGTAATCTTTCTGGACCGTCCATGGCCGGCGCCGTTGACCTATCCGGCCTGGTCAACAAGCAAAATGCCCCCCAAACTCCCGCAAGCTCCGGCGGCGCGTATGTGCGAGAAGCCGATGATCACACCGTAGGGGGGCTGGTCGAGCTCTCCAAGACAATCCCGGTCATTCTCGAAATTTATGGAGGCGGTGCCGCCCCCCAGCTCGCCGGGCTCATCGAGAAGTATCAGGGCACATTGGTGCTCGGTACCGTGGCTGCGGAGTCAGCGCCGGAGCTGTTGCGGGCCCTGCAGGTGCAGGGCTACCCGGTGGTGGCAGCCCTCGTGGGTGGTCAACCCATTCCACTCTTTCAGGGCATTCCTCCGGAGGCAGAAATCACTCCCGTGCTCGACCAGGTGCTAGAGCTTGCGGCTAAGAACGGCGTGACCGGGGTCATGCCCGCTCCCGAGGGCGACGAGGCCGCACCCCAGGAGCCACCGCTTCCACCCCTGCACCAGGAAGCTTTTGACGCGCTGTCGCGCGGAGATATCCCCGCCGCAAAAGCGGCGTATCAGCAAGCATTGAAAGAGGCCCCGGCGGATGCAGACGCTGCCACAGGTCTCGCCCACGTGGAGCTGTTGGAGCGCGTCCAAGGGGTGTCACTTGACCAGGCGCGGGCCGATGCCGCCGCCGCGCCGAGCGATGTGACCAAAGCGCTGCTCGTCGCTGACCTGGATATGTCGGGCGGCCACGTTGAGGATGCGTGCCGGCGCTTACTCGCACTGTATCCCTCGGCTACCGACGAGGACAAAGAACTGTTGCGTCAGCGGCTGCTCTCGTTCTTTGTCGTCGCTGGCCCCGGGCATGAAGATGTGAAGAAGGCGCGAACGACGCTCACCTCCCTCATGTTCTAGGCCTATGAGCGTCTATCTGGACCACCAGGCAACGAGCCCCATGCCGCAGGCTGTCAAAGACGCCTACCTTGACGCTCTGGGAGTTGCGGGAAACCCCAGCGCCCTCCACGGCGGTGGGCGCGCGGCGCGGGCCTTGCTCGAGCAGGCCCGTGAGAGGGTTGCCGCCGTGGTGGGAGCGCACCCCACCGAAGTGATTTTTACCTCCGGCGGTACTGAGGCCATCAACACAGCGCTCAAGGGCAGCGTGTGGGAACACCAGCGCCAGCAGGGCGAGCGGCCCCAACCGGTCATTGCCGCCACCCGGGCGGAGCACCACGCGACGATCGATGCCATCACCTGGCTGGTCGATCAGGAGGGTGCGCAGTGGCGGGAGGTGGCCGTCGATCACGAAGCGGTGATGGAGCTCGACTCCCTGCAGGAAGCGCTGGATTCCGGCGGTGTCACAATCGTGACGACGCTTCTGGCCAATAACGAGGTGGGCAGTTATCAGCCGGTGACTGACATTGCCGAGCGCTCGCGGTCGGCGGGAGCCAGCGTGCACGTGGATGCTGTGGCGGCGGCGGGGTATGGCCCCCTGGCGTTCTCCGAGATGGGGGTGGATGCCCTCAGCGTGTCCGCGCATAAACTCGGTGGCCCCGTGGGGACCGGCGCGTTGATTCTTTCTCGCCAAGCACCCACCCTTCAGGCGTTGCACCACGGCGGGAATCAGCAGCGTTCCCGCTCGGGAACAATGGATGTCGCCGGCGCGGTGGCCATGGCAGCGGCCCTGGAGGTCCGCGCCGAAGCCCGGCAGTCTGGCCAGGAGCGTTTGGTGGCGCTGCGCGATCACTTGAAGGACGGGTTGCGTGCAGGGTCGCCTCAGATCGTGGTCCGTGGTTCGCTCAGCAATCGTCTGCCAGGAAACCTGCACGTCACCGTTCCCGGGTGCACGGGCGAAGTGTTGCTGTTTTTGTGTGACCAGGAGGGAATTCAGGTCTCCACCGGGTCTGCTTGCCAGGCCGGTGTGCCCGAGCCCTCCCATGTGCTCTCCGCCATGGGGGTGCCTCCGCAGGACGCGTGGGGAGCGCTGCGGTTGACGCTTGGCTACACCACCAGCGCCGAGGATATTGAGCACGTAATTCGGGTTTTTCCCACCGTGGTGGAGCGTGCCACCCAGGCGGGGTTGGCGGGCATCAAAAGCTAGGTTCAGCGACCGCGTTTAGACTGGGCGCATGAAGGTTTTGGCAGCGATGAGCGGTGGCGTGGACAGCGCTGTGGCGGCTGCCCGCGCGGTGGAAGCCGGGCACGACGTGGTGGGCGTGCACTTGGCGCTGTCGCGGCAACCCGGCACGTTGCGCACCGGAGCGCGGGGCTGCTGCACCATCGAAGATTCGATGGATGCGCGGCGCGTGGCCGATATGTTGGGCATCCCCTTCTACGTGTGGGATTTCTCCGAGCGCTTTGCCGCCGATGTTGTTCAAGATTTTGTGGATGAGTACCGCGAGGGTCGCACCCCGAACCCTTGCATGCGCTGTAACCAGCACATCAAGTTTGATGCGGTCATGGAGCGAGGGTTGGCACTGGGATTTGATGCCATCGCGACCGGTCACTACGCCGCCGTGGTCGAAGGCGAAGGCGGCAAAGAATTGCACCGCGCCGCCACCTGGGCCAAAGACCAGTCGTATGTATTGGGCGTGCTCACCGCCGAACAGCTCGAGCACTGCTATTTCCCGCTGGGTGCCACCCCGTCCAAGGACGAGGTGCGACAGGAAGCAGCCGCGCGCGGGTTCTTTGTCGCNCAAAAGCCTGACAGCCACGACATCTGCTTTATTCCCGACGGGGACACCCGCGGATGGTTAGCCGAGCGAGTCGGGGCGCAAGAGGGCGCTGTCGTGGATGCCGCTGGTGAGGTGGTGGGAAGCCATCAGGGTGCTCACGCGTTCACGGTCGGTCAGCGCAAAGGCCTCCAGTTGGGGTATCCGGCCGACGACGGCAAGCCCCGGTATGTCCTCGAGGTTCGCCCCAAAACCAATGAGGTGGTCGTGGGCCCCAAGGAAGCCTTGGCGATTTCTGAGCTCGCCGGTGCGCAGATGTCGTTCGCTGGCCTGGATCCCATTGCTTCGGGGTACGCGCAGGCCACTGACGAAGGGTGCGAAGAGTTCGACTGTCACGTGCAGGTGCGGGCCCACGCTGACCCGGTCCCCGCTCGCGCCCGCATCAGCGGGGGTGAACTTGTTGTGCGGATGGAGGAACCGCTGCTGGGAGTTGCTCCCGGTCAAAGTGCCGTGATTTATGTGGGTACCCGCGTGGTGGGACAGACAACTATCGATCGCACCGTCAGCGCACTCGCCCCGGCCCGTGCGTAAAGTCATCCTGCTGGGATCCACCGGATCCATTGGCACACAAGCCATCGACGTTATTTCTGCCCACCCGGAAGATTTTCAGGTGGTGGGTCTCGCGGTGGGCTCCAATGTCGAGGGTGCGAAGGCACAAGCCGCGACCCTGGGGGTCCCCGCCGACCGTATTGCCGTGGGCGCTGCGGAAGCCGCTGTTCTGGTGCGAGACACCCCCTGCGATGTGGTGGTCAATGGGATCACGGGGTCCGTGGGTCTCGAACCCACGCTGGCGGCTCTCGCGTCAGGCGCCACCCTCGCGTTAGCGAACAAAGAAAGCCTGATTGTCGGGGGCAGTTTGGTGGCAGGCGCCCTGCAAAGACCCGACCAGATTGTCCCCGTGGATTCTGAACACTCGGCACTGGCGCAAGCCCTCATGGCAGGTCGCGCCTCCGAAGTGGCGAAGCTCATCGTGACCGCGAGCGGGGGTCCCTTCCGCGGCCGGACCCGCGAGTCTCTCCACGATGTCACCCCGGCCCAAGCGCTCGCTCACCCGACCTGGGATATGGGACTGGTGGTCACCACCAATTCCGCAACGCTCGTCAACAAAGGCCTCGAAGTGATCGAGGCGCACTTGCTGTTCGGGGTGCCAATTGATCGCATTGAGGTCACCGTTCACCCCCAATCCATCGTGCACTCGCTCGT
>JGI26088J50261_1000390_pt1 | contig 26497 bp, 27 predicted proteins | sample SaaInl1SG_22_DNA_FD_50261 | JGI IMG/M metagenome (IMG submission 50261)
CAAGTTGAATCCACCGACTGCCTACACCGATCTGTTGCAACAAGCGACCATCCACCGACAGCCTGTATTGGGGCTGGAGGTGCAGGTGCACGTCTGGGGTGAAGGGAAGCCATGTTACGTTTTGTTGCATGGAGGCTATGGTTCTTGGGCGCATTGGATCCGGGTCATTCCGCAACTTGCACGCGAAGGAACCGTGATCGTTCCCGATATGCCAGGATTTGGATACTCAGATACGCCGCCTGAGCCGCATTCGGCGGAAGGGGTTGCTGAATTGTTGGTCGGCGCCTTGACTCCATTGCTGCAAGGTCGGCGCGTGGTACTGAGTGGATTTTCTTTCGGTGGTGCGATTGCAGGCCATGTGGCTCAAAGTTTGGGTGAGCAAATCCAGCATCTTCTGTTAATTGGTCCGGGTGGGTTGGGTGCGCCACGAGGAACCATGCAGGATTTGGTCCGACGGACACCAGCCATGAGTCGTTCAGAAATTGTCGCAGCACATCGCAGAAATCTTGAGATTTTGATGCTATCCGATCCTGCCGATGTCGACGAGTTGGCCTTATTTATTCAGGAAACCAACACCCAAAGGCATCGTTTGAAAAGCCGTCCGATTTCAGCCACTGACACCCTGGCGCGCGCACTCGAACGACTGCATTGCCCCATCACCTTTTTATTCGGCACGGCAGACGCTTCAGTGGGCGAGTATCTCGATGCGCGGTTGACGATCATTTCCGAAGTCGCTCCGCATGCGACCGTCGAAACAATTTCAGATCGTGGTCATTGGTTAATGTGGGAGGAGAGTGCCCTCGTTTCTGATCGTTTGCGCAGCGCCGCAGGTTCAGCCGAGGATACCCTTTAATCGCAAATAGTCGCGTAATTGAGCGCGCTCCTCGACTGCAGTTTGGCGTGCCACATTGTCTGACCACGTGGGTTTGTCTGGTTCGCCAAATCGTTCTGGGTAGCGCACTTTAGGCAGCCCCTTGGCTTCGTTGAAGCGCGCGTCATACGACGTGATTGCCTCAAGACTGGGCGGTTGATAGCGGTTGTGATGAATGACCAAGTCGGCTGGCAAGCGAGGTGAAACCTGGCTCGGAGCGCCTGAGGCGGGTCGACCAATGGCTACCGCGCAAATCGGAAAGACACCATTTGGCAAAGCCAGCAGGTCTGCGACCTCATGCAATCGTTCACGTATTTGCGAAATGGGGCAGGTGCCAAATCCCTGGCTCTCTGCTGCTGTGATCAATGCTTGCGTGGCCAGTGCGGCGTCCACAGCCGCGTTTAAAAATGCGTCTTCTGGATGTGCATTGTATTCATAGCCATGGTGCGCACTGATGACTTGATTACGGTGCAGATCGCCGAGCGAAAATGTCAGCATCGGTGCACCGAATGCCCATGCGAGTGCTGGAAACCAGTTCATTAATTGCGTTCTGATGTGCTCCTCAGTCACCTCCAGAAAACTGTATTGCTGCAGATTGGACTTGCTCGGCGCAGATTGTGCGGCCGCATAGAGGGTGTCGCGCATCGATTGTGGGATTGCTTGGTCACTGAACGCGCGGCAGCTCGAGTGCTGGAGTAGGCACTCGAGTGTGGGATTCAAGGTGGCTAAATCGACTGTCTGGGCATATCCGTAGCGGGCTTGAATTGCGTTCATGCGCGATGTCTCTGCAAAAAGGCACGGTAGAAATGGCACAAATGGGAAGAGGGATTGGCGCCGGATTCGATTGCAGGCCAAGGTACTTCGGCAAGCGCAGAAAGTTGCGGTAATAGACCGTGCTCCCAATCGAGGTAACCCTTGGCATCTGTGAGGTTGCCCTGATGCCGATCGGGAAAAAACACTGCCTGGTCCGACGGGGGTTGCGCAAAGGACAGATTGGCGTAATCAATCGCCTCCTTGGGTATGGTCGTGAAGAGCCGAACTGGCGTGTTGGGCCGACCGATCTTCGTCAGGATCTTTTGGGTCCACTCCAGGTCCTGGTTGTGGTCACACACAATGCCGATTTCTCCTTCGAAATCGAGCGCATGCCAAGCGCTGCGAGGATGCCACCGGGAGCCAAGCACACGACTGCGTTGGAAAGCTTGGCTGCTGCGTATGTCGAGCCATTGTCTGTTCGTGTGGTCGATTGCTTGGGTCGCGGTTTCCACCCCGCTGCTATCTGGCTCTGTGAGTCGTAATGAGCCCAGATAACCCATGGCTTGCCAGCCCATGCGTCTTAACCACAAGACGGCCATGAGGACATCTAAGGGTTTGGGACCGCTGATCAGCACAGGAATATGATGCGTTGCGATGTACTGATCGGTGCTTTGTATCAAACTGGTGGTCGCGATTTGCGCGGCGGTCGTACTGAACTCTGCGACTTCGATGTGTTGATGAGTTGGATTGGCTTGCAGCCATGAATCCAGTGATTCGGGACTGACGACAGGCAGGCTGTGGCGAGCGATCAGGTCGTCTGCACGCGATGCCTCGATGCGCTCAGAGGCCAATTCTGGCGGTGAGCTGACGTTGTCAAATACTCGGGTCTCACCGCTGAGTTCCCAGCCCTGGGTGCCACCAGAAATAAATGCGACAGAGCAAGGTATCTGCAGATCATTCAGCGTTTGTGCGGCGATGATGCCGCGGGTTCGGCCGGCACAATGCACATGAATCTGATCAGGGATCGTCGCGAGCGCCCCCAGGCGTCCCGTCGGACAATGCACTGAGTTCGGGATGGAAAACTTCCTGTACTCCGGCTCTGGGCGAACATCGATCTGCAGTGCTGCCGGATGGGTTTTGGCCTGTTTTGGCTCGATCGAATGGATGCTTCCTGTTTGTTCAACCCACTCACCAAATGCTTTGGAGGCTGTGTATTCTCCTCCCCAAGTTGGAAGACCCAAGGTCTCCCATTGTGATGCTGTGCAGGGCACGCAAACCGGCTCAGGGAATCCCTGTTTCAGGAGATAGTCTCTAGCCCACTCGCAGTGAACAGGATCTTCAGCGATCAAGAGGATTTGCGGACGATTGGTGGCAAATAACGAGGCCACTTTGGCTTCAAAGCAATCGAGTGGTGCATTAACTGAAAACATCGGGTGTGCGGTCACATGTGATCGTCGCGTTCGGATGTCGAGAAAGGCGATAGGGGCCTCGGTAGTCAGTAGCTCGAGAGTTGTCAACACATCGGGTCGATGAGTGGGGTGCAAATTGTTTTTGTGCAGTGCATTATTTGGTGTTACCATTTTACCCAACTTATCTTTCACTCGATGGAGTCCCCAAAATGACGACAATCCGTGTATTGCGTGCCCCAGTGCTGTTTCCTGTTGCCATGTTTCAGACGCTCTGGCGCTCCATTTATGACTTTGCCGAGTCACTGCGGCTTGGTCTTGAAGTGTCAGGTGAGATCGATCATTCGAATCAGCTGACTCCCCGTGGCCGTGCTCTACTGGGCCTGAAATCAGACCCAAACTCCTAATACTCTAGTCCGATTGTTGGCAGATTGTCGACAATCTGTCATTGTCATGAGACAAGTGATGCAACGACTCAACGCACTCGTGGATAATTGACGTCACTCAACGGATCTTGACTCAGAGGACACGTATGCGGATTACGGCAATTCATGACGCGGTGGAATCCATCGCGTCCCCCATTCAAAACGCCTACATTGATTTTTCGAAGATGACTTGCTCTGTTGTGGCGGTCGTCACAGACGTCGTTCGGAATGGGCAGCCCGTAGTCGGTTTTGGGTTCAATTCCAATGGGCGCTATGCAGCGTCAGGCCTTCTCAAAGAGCGGTTTATTCCGCGCCTGCTCGAGGCTGAGCCAGACTCTCTATTGGACTCCCAGGGGTTGCTGGATCCACATCGAGCCTGGCAGGCAATGATGACCAACGAAAAGCCCGGTGGTCATGGTGAACGCTCTGTTGCAGTGGGCGTGTTGGACATGGCGCTTTGGGATGCGCTCGCAAAAATTGAAGAAAAACCCCTGTACCAACTGCTGGCGGAACGCGCTGGTAGGTCGGCTGATGACCGAGTGTGGGTGTATGCAGCAGGCGGGTATTATTACCCGGGCAAGGATCACTCCGCCTTGCAAGACGAGTTCCGCAGTTATTTGGATCTCGGTTACACCGTCTGCAAAATGAAGATCGGTGCCGCTGATCTGGCGGAAGACTGTCGCCGAATTGAAGCGGCACTTGCCGTGGTGGGCGAGGGGAATCTCTGCGTGGATGCGAATGGACGCTTCGACCTCAAAACTACGCTGGCCTACGCCGAAGCCATGTCTCAGTACAACCTGTTTTGGTATGAGGAGGCTGGCGACCCATTGGATTACGAGATTCAAGCGGCCTTGGCGGAAGTATACGATCGGCCTATCGCCACCGGAGAGAATCTGTTTTCGCATCAGGATGCCCGCAACTTACTGCGGTATGGCGGCATGCGTTCTGATCGCGATTACCTGCAATTTGATTGTGCGCTGTCATATGGCCTCGTCGAGTACTATCGAACGCTTGAAGTGCTTGCAGATGCAGGATGGTCTGCGCGGCGGGTGGTGCCGCATGGCGGCCATCAGATGTCACTGCACATCGCAGCAGGGCTCGGCCTGGGTGGCAACGAGTCTTACCCTGGGGTGTTCCAACCCTTCGGTGGATTTTCTGATGAGCTGCAGATCGCGGATAGCTACGTCAATCTGCCAAGCGCACCGGGCCTAGGTTTAGAAAACAAAGCCAATTATTTGCAGATGCTGCAGCGCGCATTTGCTGGCCAGGTACGGGTTTAGATCAACCAAGCCATCCCGAGCAAAATCCACGCTGCTAAGACCGCTGTTTCAAGAATGATCAAGCCCAGTGGGCGGAAACCAAACTTGAACAGCGATTGCAGTGAGGTCTTGACTCCGAGAGCGGCGATGGCCGTGACCAGGCAAAGACTCGATACGCCGATCAAAGTGTCCTTCAGTGTGACTGGGATCTCAATTGTGCTGTTGAGCACAACCAGCACTGTAAATCCGATGACAAACAGCGGGAATGGCTGGCGTTTGACGGATTGGTCGGTGTGATCGTTCCGGTTCAAAAGGACGATNGGGATCAGCAACACGATGGGCACCAACAATGCGACGCGGAACAATTTGACTAGAGTCGCTGTGTCACCGGTCTCGGTGGAGACGCTGTAGCCGGCTCCGACTACTTGCGCCACATCATGAATTGTCGCTCCGAGAAAGATCCCAGTGTGCTGCGAGTCGAGTGCAAGCCATCCTGCAATCAGCGGATACAGAATCATCGCAACTGTGGAGAGCGCTGTGACTGAGACTACAGTCATGATGGTATTGCGCTCAGTCTCTTTTGTTTGTGGCAACGTGGCACTAATGGCCAGCGCNGCGGATGCTCCGCAAATACCCACAGCNCCGCCGGTAAGTACTCCAAACTCTCGCGTAGTGCGGAATGCTTTGCAGAAAACAACGCCAACTGCGATGGAAATGAGGGTTCCGGAGGCAACCCACAGAACCGTCACCACGCCGAGGCCGGACACATCNGAGAGNGTCAGTCGCAACCCCAATAAAGCAACTCCGAGACGGAGCAGGGTTTTNGCGCAAAAACCCACNCCGGAAACAAAGCGTGGNGCGTCGGCGAGAAAGTGCAAACTCATCCCGATCAGCAATGCAAACAGCATCGTGGGAGCGCCGTAGTGTGTTCCTAAAAAGCGCGCTAGAAATCCGAGACCCAAGCACAACACCAATCCCGGAATCAGACGTTGCGCTTCAGTGCGGGTCATTTTAGCCGGTCGTGCAATTGCAGTAGATCATCTGCCAAGACATCCCAATCATCTTCAGCCACCAGATCACTTTGCTGCGAAGGTCCGTGCTCGGTCGGTCTGCGTACGAAGGCTGTCTGGAGACCCACTGCTTTGGCAGCGGCCAAATCGCTATTGTGTGCAGCGACCATCATGCATTCAGATGGGGCAAGGCCGAGTGCTTCGCAGGCACGCAGATAGGACTCGGGGGCTGGCTTGTAAGTTCTCACTACCTCGGCTCCCAAGATCACATCCCAAGAAAAACTGTTGTAGCGCGCCAGATTGACCGCGAGCGCAATGTGGCCATTTGATTGGGATGCACAAATCACATGAGTTTTGAGTGCCTCAATTCCCGGTACGCTGTCCATCCATGCGGGCAGTCGATGCCAGGAACGCACAAGCCACGCGATGTCTTCCTCTGTGCCGAGGTCAAACTGCAGTGTTTGGCTGATGTGTCTCAGATTCTCTTCATGCAATTGATCCAGTTTGGTAAAGGGACGCAACCCCTCACGAATTGGTGCCATGGATGGCTGATATCGACTACGCCACGCATCGGCAACTTCGGCCGGATGGGCTTGATTGGGATATTTTCTGAAGTGGCTTTCGAGGTCGCGAATCAATCCTGAGCGCCAGTCGACCACAGTGCCAAATACATCAAACAAAAGTGCCTTCGGCTTCAACTGACAGCTTCCATATGCAACAGCAAATCGTTGAAGCGCTCACCTTGAATCATCACGTGTGTCCGCGACAGTTCATCTGCGCGTTCCGCTAGCCCCGATTCAATGGCGTCGATGATGAGATGGTGCTCATCGAGCGACTGTGGCATCCGTCCACGAACGCGCAGTTGCAGCCGTCGAAACGATTGCAGACGACGCCGAAGCCGGCGTGTCTCGTCCGCCAAAAATGCATTGCCACAGGCGTCGTAAATGCATTCATGGAATTCGACATTGGTGGCGTAATACAGATCACTGTCACCGGCTGCAATGGCGCGTTCGCAACCGGTATTGGCTGTTTTCAGTCGCTTGAGTTGTTCATCTGAGATCCGCCGAGCAGCAAGGCGCGCGCACAATCCTTCGAGTTCGCTCATCACCTCAAACATCTCAATCACTTCGCGAAATGAGGGCGAGCGCACGAAGCAGCCACGCTTGGGAATCTGAGTTGCGAGGCCAGAGCCGACCAATTGCAACAACGCTTCGCGAACAGGTGTGCGAGAGACGGCGAATCGCTCAGCTAACGTGGCTTCATCCAATTTTTCGCCGTCTTTTAACAGACCGGTGGCGATTTCTTCCTCGATTCCTTGAAAGACTCGGGCGGCGGCACGACTACTCATTTAATAATTCTTCGTTGCATCTTATTTTTGTATACGATAATTTAATTTGAGCATACACAAATATGCAAGCCGTAATAACCCATAACAATCGGCAGGAGCCTATTATGAAATTGAAAGCCCTTTTTTCCGCTGCAATCGGCGCAGCATTCTTAAGCTCGATGGCGTCAGCCACTGAGTTGCGCGTGTCACACCAGTTCTCATCAACTGATGTGCGCCACAAAGTTGCACAGATGGTTGCGGATCACGTTAAAGAAGCCAATGTGGGATTGGACATTAAAATTTTCCCATCACAGGCACTGTTCAAAGCGCGTGAGCAATACAAGCCATTGTCCCGTGGACAGTTGGACATGACAGTTTTGCCACTGTCCTATGCCGGCGGTCAGCAACCTGCGTATAACCTGACTTTGATGCCAGGATTGGTGAAGAATCATGACCATGCGGCGCGCTTGAATTACTCACCATTTATGGACGAGATCGAGAAGATCATGGCCAGTGACGACGTGATGGTTCTTGTGCATGGCTATCTTGCCGGTGGTTTTGCCTCGACAGAGCGTTGTGTGACCAAACCAGAGCACATTGCAGGTCAGCAGACACGTGCTGCAGGAAAGGCATTTGAGCAAATGCTTGTGGGTGCCGGTGCATCGATCACATCCATGGCGTCATCTGAAGTTTACAACGCAATGCAAAGCGGCGTGTTGCAAGCTGTCAATACTTCATCATCATCGTTCGTTTCATTCCGTTTGTACGAGCAAGTGAAGTGTTACACCCCTGCCGGTGCTAACGCGTTGTGGTTTATGTATCAGCCGATGCTGATGAATAAGTCAACCTTTGACGGTCTGACTGCTGCGCAACAGAAAGCTCTGCGCGATGGTGCCAAAAAGGCTGAAGCGTTCTACTTGGAAGAAGGCAAGAAGGCAGATGCTGAGTCAGTACGCGTGTTCAAGGAAGCCGGAGTTGAAGTGGCTGAGATGACTTCAGATGATTTCAATGCATGGCAGGCACTGGCTAAGCAAACATCTTACAAAGAGTTTGTTGCAGGCTATCCAGACGGTCAGCGCTTGCTCGACCTCGCATTGGCTGTTGAATAAAACCCACTAATCCAGGCGGGGTTCCCCCGCCTGTATGGAAAACATCATGGAATTCTTTATTCGCTGGGTGAATCGCGTGTCTCAGGCGGTTGGTATTGCGTCTGCTTTGATGATCGTGTTGGCGGTGTTGATCACCTGTCAAATGATTGTGATTCGGTACTTTTTGAACGAATCAACCGTGTGGCAAACAGAGGCAGTGGTCTATCTTATGATCTCTGCAACACTGGTCGGATTGCCCTATGTGCAAAAGCTCAAGGGCCATGTCAATGTTGATTTGATTCCCATGATGTTGCCTCCGGTGCTACGGAAAGGCGTGGTCTTGGTGAGCTTGTTCGCCGCACTTTTCGTCCTAGGCGTAATGGCATATTACGGCTATGAATTGATGCACATCGCTTTTACCCGTGGATGGAAATCAGAGACTGTATGGGCGTTTCCTTTGTGGATTCCCTACCTGTCGATACCCGTGGGTCTTGGTTTGTTCTGTTTGCAATTACTCGCTGACTTCCTGGAGACGCTGAGAACTAAAGCAGAAGACATTGTCATCGAAGGAGCAGGACACTAATGGATCCCTTACTGTTAGGAGCGATTGTCGCAATTGCGACGATTTTGGTGCTGTTTTCAGGCGTGGCTGTCGCCAATGGCCTGTTGATTGTGTCAGCAATTTTTTTGATCGCGTTTGACGGGCTGCGTTCGCTTGAACTGATGCCTGAGATTTTGTACGGGAAGCTCGACAATTTCGCTTTGCTCTCGATCCCAATGTTTATTTTGATGGGCGCCTCCATTGCCTCGACCCGAGCCGGCGCTGATCTCTATGAGGCACTTGACCGTTGGTTGACTCGTGTTCCAGGCGGCCTAGTGATCTCAAACTTAGGTGCCTGCGCATTGTTCGCTGCCATGTCTGGTTCGTCGCCTGCCACCTGTGCGGCGATCGGCAAGATGGCATTCCCGAAATGCGGAAACGGAATTTCCCAGATGGCGTGGCCACGGGTTCGATTGCCGCTGGTGGCACCCTGGGCATCCTGATCCCACCCTCGGTAACAATGATTGTTTACGGTATTGCGACCGAAACATCGATTGGCCGTTTGTTTCTGGCTGGCGTACTACCTGGGCTCCTATTGGTGGGGTTGTTCATGGCCTGGTCGATTTATTCCACTTGGAAGTCGGGCAATATGGATGCGCTGGCAGGCCGGTCATTTAGTTGGCGTGAAAAATTTGAAGTTTTGCCGCGGGTAGTCCCATTCCTTCTAATCATCGCCGGTGTGCTGTACACCCTGTACGGCGGCGTAGCCACTCCCTCTGAGACGGCCGCTGTCGGTGCAATTTTGTGCGTGATTTTGGCTGTGATCATCTATCGGATGACCGATGTTCGCGCGCTGTGGACCATGCTCCGCGACACCACCAAAGAATCGGTGATGATTTTGTTCATTATCGGAGCGGCCGGTGTGTTCTCGTACATGTTATCCAGCTTGTTCATTACCCAAGCGATTGCCGAGTGGATTGGTACGCTGGATGTCAACAAGTGGGTACTCATGTTCTATGTGAACATCTTCCTGTTGGTGGCCGGATTCTTCTTGCCTCCAGTGGCTGTTATTTTGATGGCTGCGCCCATTTTAATGCCGATTATTCTCGGCGCTGGATTCGATCCGTATTGGTTCGCCGTGATTTTAACCATCAACATGGAGATTGGATTGATCTCGCCACCGGTGGGTTTAAATCTTTACGTCATCAATGGCATCGCGCCGGAGATCCCATTGAAAACGATCCTGAAGGGATCGCTTCCGTATGTCGGGTGTATGGTGCTGGCGATTATCTTGTTGAGCTTCTTCCCAAGTATCGCCACGTGGTTGCCTGATTTGCTGATGGGGCCGGTGATCTCATGAGCCGGATATTTCGAATTGGACAAATCGTACCAAGCTCAAATGTGACCATGGAGACTGAAATTCCAGCGGTCTTTCGGATGCGTGAAGCGCTCTATCCTGAGCGATTTACGTTTCACTCAAGTCGTATGCGGATGAAACAGGTCACGGCAGAAGAACTTAAAGCGATGGATGCAGACAGCGACCGGTGTGCTTTGGAGTTATCTGACGCCGCTGTGGATGTGATGGGCTACGCCTGTCTCGTGGCGATTATGTCGATGGGTCTTGGCTACCACCGTCAAAGTCAGAGTCGTTTGGCACAGATTACCGACAGCAATGGACATCCCTGTCCAGTGGTGAGTTCTGCGGGTGCCTTGGTAGATGGTTTAAAGGTCATGGAGGCCAAACAGATTGCGGTGATCACTCCGTACCGTAAGCCTCTGACACAATTGGTGTGTGATTATCTTGAAGCTGAGGGTTTCCGGGTGATGGATGCAGTCAGCTTGGAAATTCCCGACAATCTTGAGGTGGCACGACAAGATCCGATGGCGCCCCTGGCTTTGGTTGATCGCCTGGCTCTCAGTGGGGTCGATACCATTGTTGCCTCAGCCTGTGTGCAAATGCCCTCATTGCCTGCTGTGCAGGCGATTGAAGACAAAACTGGGATTCCGACGGTATCCGCTGCAGTGGCGACCACACATCAAATGATGCGCGAGTTGCGTATTGAAACGCGGATGCCAGGCGTGGGCGCATTGTTTCAGCGATAGGATCTTGTGATGTCAGGCGGCATAAAAGAATGGATTCAACAGGTCACAGATCGGGCCCTTCTAATGCTCGACTTGAAAGCGACCGAAGAGCCCGTCAATGACCTCATCTCACAGTGCCATGCGGTTTTATCGCGGCGGGGAGAAGCGACAGGTCTTGCTCTGGCCGGATCAGTTGTGTCCTGTTGGAAGGCTTTGCCAGAGGTAGAACATGGGGCCTTCTTTGCGCGTCTGCTCGCTGAGTTCGGTCCAGACACTCAAGCACTGCAACGCGCGATCGCAGCCTATCAAGCGAAGCCTGCCGAGCCTGCGGCATTGACGCTTCATCAAGCCGCCGAAGCACGTCGCCAAGAGTTGTTCCGCCGCATTAATGCAGCCCCCGGTGGTTTGCAAACCCTGATCAAAATGCGTGAGGCGTTACGTCGGCTGCTGAAAGAGCATCCTGAGCTTGTGCCAATTGATCAAGATTTTGTGCATCTTTTTACCTCATGGTTCAACAAGGGCTTTTTGAAGCTGGAGCGCATCAATTGGGACACACCAGCTGCTGTGCTTGAGAAGTTGATTCAGTATGAAGCAGTGCATGAGATTCAAGGCTGGGATGATTTACGTCGCCGTTTGGCCGAAGACCGACTGTGCTTTGCATATTTTCATCCGGTGATGCCAGACGAGCCGCTCATCTTTGTTGAAGTGGCTTTGGTGTCTGGTATTTCTGATGCAATCGGCCCATTACTGGAAACGCCTCCCGCACCACCGACTGGAGCCGATACGGCTGTCTTTTATTCCATCAATAACTGCCAGCCTGGATTGGCCGGTGTGAGTTTTGGCAATCTGTTAATCAAACAAGTGGTGTCTGTGTTGCAGTCAGAGCGTCCTCAGCTGAAACGCTTTGTGACCCTGTCACCGATTCCGGGACTTGCACGCTGGGTGCATCAAGAGCGTCCCGAGTGGGAGCCTGTGTTTGCGGCGGGGACCGAGATCGAGGCGATGAAAGCCTTGGTGGCGATCTATCTGACGTCGGCGAAACAGGGTCGTCCGTTGGATCCTGTCGCTCGGTTTCATTTGGGTAATGGAGCCACCTTGGAGCGGATTAATGCAAATGCCGATCCAAGCCGCCGCGGCCTGTCGCAAAGTTACGGCTTCATGGTGAACTACCTGTACGAATTGGATGACATTGTCAGTAACCACGAGCAATTAATGGAAAACGGTCAAATCGCCAGCTCCAAAGATGTCCAACAGCTTCTGAAAAAAATGCCAAAACTCCCGCATAAGGAATTACCACATGTCACATAACCTCTATAGCGCGATCCAAAGATCGCTGCACCGTGATCCCAGTCGGGTCATTCTTCAACTGCTGGATGGCCATTCCGTCACAGCCGGTGATCTCGATCGAGATTCCGCGATTTTGGCCTCAGTGTTAGCGGCTTCGGGGGTGACTTCGGGCGATCGCGTGTCTGCGCAAATTGAAAAAAGTCGCATGAATGTTGTTTTGTATCTCGCGGTATTGCGGATAGGTGGGATTTATTTACCGCTAAACACAGCCTATACCGATTCAGAGATTGAATATTTCTTGACTGATGCTGAGCCTGCTTTGCACGTGTGCAGTGCACAGCGCGCAGCGCATGCGGAAACTTTGGTCGATCGTGTTCCCGGGCTTACGGTGATGACGCTTGGCGACGACAACGGGTCACTATTTGACGCCTTTCAGGCAGCCTCTGCTGCTGGCAATCAGATCACCACAGTGGTGGACAAAGCGGTTGATGATGTGGCCTCAATTCTCTACACCTCTGGGACAACCGGCAAGCCGAAGGGTGCAATGATCACCCACGGGAATCTGGTCTCAAACGCGCAGATGCTCACGGAAGCCTGGGGATACACTGCGGACGATACCTTGTTGCACGCGCTGCCTTTATTTCACGTGCATGGCTTATTTGTGGCCTTGAATTTAGCGCTGATCAATGGCGGTACGGTGTTGTTGTTGCCGAAGTTTGATCCGGCTTTAGTGCTTCAGGGCCTCCCACACTGCACGGTGATGATGGGCGTGCCGACCTACTACACGCGGATGTTGACTGAGCCGGCCTTCAATCGTGAGGCAACTGCACACATGCGTCTCTTTATTTCCGGATCGGCTCCCTTGCTGGTTGAGACCTCGGATGCATTCTATGAGCGGACCGGGCAGCGAATCCTTGAGCGCTATGGCATGACAGAGACCGGGATGAGTTGTTCAAATCCGTTGCATGGAGAGCGCCGTGCGGGCGCGGTGGGACCTCCGTTGCCGGGCGTTGAAGTGCGTGTCGTGGGTGAGGACGGCAGTGAGTTGCCTCGCGGTGCGATAGGTGCGCTCGAAGTGAAGGGTGCGCATGTCTTCAAGGGTTACTGGAAACTGCCAGAGAAAACTGCGGCCGAATTCAAGGGCGAGTGGTTTATCACCGGTGACATGGCGATGTTGTCTGAGGATGGTTACATCTCGATTGTGGGTCGAGGCAAAGACCTGATCATTTCCGGTGGGTTGAATATCTATCCGAAAGAAATCGAAGACGTACTCAACGATCAACAGGGCGTGATTGAGAGTGCCGTCATCGGTGTACAACATCCTGATTTTGGTGAGGGGATGTAGCCGTTTTGGTGGGTTCGCAACCGCTGGATATGGCAGTGCTGGAAGCGGTGTGCCGCGAAAAGCTCGCAGGCTTCAAGGTGCCGCGTCGCTGGATTCAGTTGGATGTATTGCCCAGAAATACGATGGGGAAGGTTCAGAAAAATATCCTGCGTGACGACTACGCTGACAGTTTTAAAAGCTAGTTCATCGCCGGCCTAGCCGGCGATGGGTTGACCGGATTACGGTCTTAGGTAGACAAAGCCTTCTTGTTGCAGCTTACCAAGTTCCGCAACTCCGGAGGGAACCACGTCGCTGGCATCTGCAAAATACAATTCGTCGAGACCGATCTTTCGTCCGACCAGTGTGTTATTGCAGATGGCGAACTTCACACCCTGGCCTCGAAGGGCATCGATACGGCCTGCGGCGTCTGGGTTTTCGTTGGCGACACTGCGTAGTAACTCGACACCATTACCATGCAACACGAATTGGATTTCGTAGTTGTCTTTACCCAAGGCGTTGATGTGGTTTTGTGCATTTCGCATCGCACCGATCGCACGTTTCGCATCGCTGTAGTTCACGTGATAGGCGACTTTCTGTTTTGCATAGTCACCGGCAGTGACGACGCCACTCAGTAACAAGCTCACTGCAGTCATTAGGGTGAGTAGAAATTTTTGCATGCCCGAATCCTCTTTTGTTGTGTTTTCGATACACGAAGGATTAGGCATATTCCATGGTGGGGTCAACGTTGATTTTCATACAAGCTGATAACAGCGAGATCTATCGATGAAAATCAACGTGTTAGAGTCCTCAGTCGTCCAAGAACGAACGCAAATGATCGGAGCGACTGGGGTGACGCAGTTTCCGTAAAGCCTTGGCTTCGATTTGACGGATCCGCTCTCGAGTCACGTCAAATTGCTTTCCAACCTCTTCCAAGGTGTGGTCAGTGTTCATGTCGATGCCAAAGCGCATCCGTAAGACCTTGGCTTCGCGAGCGGTGAGACTGGCCAGAACTTGGCGTGTCGACTCGGTCAGACCCTCTTCGGTGGCAGAATCCACTGGAGATGAAATTGTTGTGTCCTCGATGAAGTCACCCAATGAACTGTCTTCATCGTCGCCAATCGGCGTCTCCATTGAAATCGGTTCTTTGGCAATTTTCAGTACTTTTCTGACTTTATCCTCAGGCATTTCCATCCGTTCGCCCAATTCTTCAGGCGTCGGCTCACGACCCATTTCTTGCAACATCTGGCGGCTGATTCGGTTCAGCTTGTTGATCGTTTCAATCATATGCACAGGAATTCGAATGGTGCGCGCCTGGTCAGCAATCGACCGAGTGATGGCCTGGCGAATCCACCAGGTCGCATAGGTCGAGAATTTATAACCACGACGGTATTCAAACTTATCGACCGCCTTCATGAGGCCGATGTTGCCTTCCTGAATTAGATCAAGGAATTGCAACCCGCGATTGGTGTATTTTTTTGCGATCGAGATCACCAAACGCAGGTTGGCTTCCACCATGTCCTTTTTCGCACGGCGAGCCTTAGCCTCACCCATCGACAGGCGGCGGTTGACTTCACGCAGCTCAGGAATGGTGACGCCCACACCCTCTGCAATCGACTGCAGTCGGGCTTGGCAACGCTGTACGTCAGTTGTGACCTCAGAGAGCTTTTCGGCTTTTTTCTTTTTCGCCAGTGTTGGTAACCAGTCAAAGTTGGTTTCGTTACCGTGCCATTCCTTGATAAAGATTTTACGATCGAGTTTTCCGCGCTTGGTGCACAGTCTCAAAATCTCGCGCTCTTGATCGCGGATCGAATCGAGTACTCGACGGAATTGGACGCACAGCTCATCGAACAAACGTGGTGTCAGTTTCAATGAAGAAAATACCTCGCCAATGGCTTCAATCGCGGCAATGCCTTCTTTTGAATCCCGGCCTTTTTTGGCGATTACTTTTTCAGCAGCTGCCAGGTTGGCGCGCAAGGCTTCAAAGCGAGCTCGTACCTCTTCTGGATCTGGACCTGAATCGCCTTCTTCAGCTTCATCGTCATCAGTGGCATCGTCGTCATCGGAATCAGCATCATCGAAATCTTGGTCATTGGCTTCTTCGCTTGACTCAGCGAGGCTCGGATCTAGATCGTTCGGGTCGGGATCCAAGAATCCAGCCAGCAGATCTGACATGCGGCCTTCTTCGGTTTGAATGCGATCATAAATAGCCAATACCGAATCCACGAGTCCCGGAAAGTAGGCCATTGCCTGCATCACTTCCCGAATACCTTCCTCGATGCGTTTGGCGATTACGATTTCACCTTCACGAGTCAGAAGTTCAACTGTGCCCATTTCGCGCATGTACATGCGAACTGGATCGGTCGTACGACCGACATCATTTTCGACCGAAGCAAGTGCGGCAGCGGCTTCTTCTGCGGCTGCATCATCGGGAGCAGATGTGTTTTCACCAAGTAGTAACTGATCATCATCTGGTGCTTCTTCACCTACTGCGATGCCCATGTCACCAATCATTCGGATGATGTCTTCAACCTGATCGGGGTCTGCAATTTCCTCAGGGAGGTGGTCGTTGACCTCTGCATAGGTCAAATAGCCTTGCTCTTTGCCTTTGGCAATCAGCTCTTTAAGGCGTGATTGGCGCTGTTCGGTTTGAGTAAGCTCTTGATCCATTTGTTTTTCTGCCATGAAATGACTCGGTGAAGTGTTGTGAAAACGGCCGGATATTATACACGGAACGGCATTCAACTCGCATTACTTTTTGTGTGCCGCGAACGCCTCCTGAAGATCTTCAGCTGAGATGCGGCCGGATCTTGCATCCTTGGCCAATTGCCGCATCGATTCGGTCACCAGTTGTTTTTTCAATTGCCGAATGCCGTCCTCAAGTTCGACGGGCAATTTTTCAGAGCTCACCAAGGCGTCTCGCTTGAGCAAACGAGACAGCAAACGCCCCAATTCTGTACCACTGAAATGTCCCATTAAAGCGGCAGTTGACGCAGAGGACGCGCTGGCGAGATAGATGCGGACCGCTTCAAGTGCGCTCGCGTTGACCAGTTGGCTGCACGCCGGAATAGCAGGCAGCTCGGGAGTTTGGTCGGGATGTTGCAGGATCATCCAAAGGATCCGATTGACCAGTGGTTCAGGTCGATCGGGGTCAGGCATCACCAGTGGTTGTCGTTTTTGCACATGCTCCGCGTCTGCCGGCTCGTCGGAGTACAGAATTTCGTCGAGAGTCTTTGGGTCTGATTCGTCCACAGCAAGATGCTCGGAATGCCAATCGGCGTAGCTTGAAAGCTCTGGATCACTGGCGACAGACGCATTGTCTGACGCATCTGTGGTGACAGCCGCTGGCGTTCTTGGCGCGGGTTCAGAGGGTAGGTCTAAGAGACGTGCATCCAAGTCACTTCTGCGAGTGCCTGAGAGTTCCGCCAACTGATCCAGCATCAATGAGCGGTAAATGCTTTGAGGGACTTGGGCGATTTTTGGCAAGGCCAGCGGCGGTCAGCCGTGCACGGCCATCGATTTTTTTGAGATCGACCTCCTCTGAGAGCAGCTGAATCAGTGCCTCAGATGCGGGGAGGGCATCGTTTAGGCGATTTAAAAACGCCTCGGTTCCCTCTTCGCGAACCAGAGAGTCGGGATCGTGACCTTCCGGTAAAAACAGAAATCGGATGCTAAAGGCGTCACTTAAAAATCCAAGCATTGTGTCCATGGCGCGCTTGGCTGCGGTGCGTCCGGCTGTGTCGCCATCAAAACACACGATCACCTGATTGGTTTGTCGACTGAGGCGGTCAAGATGCTGTCCGGTGAGCGCAGTACCGAGTGTGGCGACAGCGAACTGGATGCCGTACTGGGCGAGTGCCACAACATCCATGTAACCCTCCACCACCAACACCCGATCGAGGCTTCGATTGGCTTGCCGTGCTTCGTAGAGTCCGTACAGCGTGTCGCTTTTGTGAAACAGTTTGGTTTCTGGGCTGTTCAGATATTTTGGTTTGCTGTCGTCGAGGACACGGCCTCCAAACGCAATGGTACGGCCGCGTATGTCGCGAATCGGAAACATCACTCGGTCGCGGAAACGGTCGTATTCTCTACCTTGCGGATTTTGTGTGGTGAGACCCGCCTCAAGACACAGCTTTTGTAATTTCTTGTCACTTCCCAAGGCATCAAAAATAAAACGCCAACCTGGTGGCGCAAAGCCGAGGCCAAATTGGTGTGCAATTTGTCCAGTGAGGCCACGCGACTTCAGATAGTTTACGGCGCGCTCGCGCGCTGGATCAGACTTCAAAGCCGTACGAAACAGACGGTCTGCATCCTCNAGAATTTGATAAAGGCCCCGTCTGGATTCAGCATCTGGATCGTCTGCGCTTTGCGGAACCTGNAGCCCGGCCAGTGACGCGAGACTTTCAATGGCACTGATGAAGTCAACGCGGTCAAACTCCATGACGAAACTGATCAAACCACCCGAGGCACCGCAGCCGAAACAGTGGTAGACCTGCTTATCTGGATTGACTGCGAAGGAGGGCGAGGAATCATCGTGAAAAGGGCAGCGACCGGTGTATTCGCGTCCTGCCTTTTTCAGCGGAACGCGCGCGCTGACGACATCGACCAAGTTGAGACGGTCGTTCAGTGTGTCGATAAAAGAATCTGGAATGCGTCCGGCCACAAGTGTTCCTGAATGAAGCGTAGTCCCAGAGTGTATCTGGAAAAACCGAATTCGAAATCAGTTGAAGCGGGCTTTGACCATTTGGCTGACGTGCTGCATGTCAGCGCGTCCCTGCACCTTCGGTTTTAGAACACCCATCACCTGTCCCATGCCTTGTGGTCCCGATGCACCGGTCTCTGTAATAGCCGACTCGATCAGACTAGTGAGTTCATCGTCAGTCAGTGGGGTAGGCAGAAACTCTTTGAGAATCTCCACTTCGGCCAACTCGATCTCTGCAAGATCGGGACGCTGGCCGTCCGTAAATTGCTGTGCCGCATCGCGGCGTTGCTTCACCATTTTGTCGACGATTTGCAGACAACGGCTGTCTGCGACTTCAATTCGCTCGTCGACTTCAATGCGCTTGATTTCCGAAAGTGCCATCCGAATGACGCCCAAACGAAATTTCTCTTTCGCTCGCATTGCATCTTTCATGGCCTCGGTGAGGCGGTCTTTCAAATCACTCAAGCGTGTGTCTCGCGCTGATTAATACAGACGTTCGAACTTCTTCGTTTCGCGAGAAACCTTCTTCAGATGACGCTTCACTGCGGCAGCAGCAGCGCGCTTACGCAGAGTCGTTGGCTTTTCGTAGCACTCACGGCGACGTACTTCAGAAAGTACACCGGCTTTTTCACAGGCACGCTTAAAACGACGCAATGCGACGTCAAAGGGCTCATTGTCTTTCAGCTTAACTGCAGGCATTCAGATGCACCCATCCTTCATAAAAAGTGTCAATTCGTTTGGCTTTCCCACTCGGGGCGCGAGAGAATACCAGTGTTGTAAAAAAAAGGGAACCAAATGCGCGTCTTAGGTATTGAGACTTCATGTGANGAAACCGGGGTGGCCATTTACGACACTCAACAGGGATTATTAGCGCATCGCGTGCACAGCCAGATCGACGTCCACGCGCACTATGGCGGGGTTGTGCCTGAACTTGCGTCACGCGATCACGTTCGGTATTTGCGTCCGTTGGTTGATGAGACTTGCCAGGCAGCGGGCATGCCGGTGCATGACCTCGATGCGGTCGCATACACGACCGGTCCGGGATTATTGGGTGCNTTGCTGGTGGGTGCCACCTTTGGCAAAACACTGGCATTGTCATTGGGTATTCCCGCGCTTGGCATTCATCACATGGAGGGCCACTTGCTGGCACCTTTGATGGAAACTCCAGATCTACCGATGCCCTTTGTGGCGCTGTTGGTTAGCGGCGGGCACACACAGTTAATTTTGGTTCGGGCCATTGGGGACTATGAACTACTCGGCACGACACTCGATGACGCTGCCGGTGAGGCGTTCGACAAGACCGCGAAGCTATTGCAGTTGGGCTACCCTGGGGGCCCCAAAATTGCTGCCTTAGCGGTGGAGGGCAATGCGAGCCAATTCGCCTTCAGTCGCCCACTGTCTGATCGACCCGGCTGTGATTTTAGTTTTTCAGGCCTCAAAACCCAGGTGCTGACTGAAGCTAAAAAGTGCGTCGATGACAACCGGTTGGACGCCCAGGCCAAAGCCGATCTTGCGGCTAGCTTTCAGCAGGCTGTGGTTGATACGCTGGTGTTAAAGTGCCGTCGTGCGTTGTCGCAGACCGGTGCCAAGACACTCATTATGTCTGGCGGCGTCAGTGCCAACACCAATCTGCGTGCGGCGCTGAAATCACTCGAGTCTGAGGGAGTGGTCGTGGCCTACCCTGCACTTGAATTCTGCACCGACAATGGGGCCATGATCGCTTATGCTGGCGCGACGCGATTGGCGCGCGGTGAGCAAGATCCAACTCACGCCATTCGGATTCGTCCGCGGTGGCCCTTATCTGAACTGACTGAGGTGTCTTGATGGACGCATTGTATATTTCCCGCTTGCCGTTACTGTCGCTAATCGGCGTGTACCTGCACGAAAAAGAGAATCCGCAACCGCTGTATTTGGATCTCAAACTGACCTTGTCATTAGCCGAGGCGGCTGACTCGGATGATTTGGAAGACACCCTCGACTATGCGGCTCTGTGTCATGACATCCAGGCTGCTGCGGCCCGCGAACACTGCAATTTGGTCGAGCGCCGGCTGACTGAACTGATGGAAATTGCTTTGTGGGATGAACGCGTGACCGAAGTGACCGGCCGACTCTACAAGCCCGGTGCGGTGCCTGGGGCAGAAATCTCAATTGAGAGAACTTTGACGCGTTCGGCATGAAGCGCTTCACCTAAGGCTTTTCCAGTCAGACCCGACAGGCCAGAGTTCTGCACCGTGATGCCGCGTACACAGTTGCGATACGCGATCCACTGATGCACTGGAATTGGACTGAAGCCTGTGGGGTCGAGTGTCAATAGCGCCTGATCTAATCCAGGTGCGGGTGGGTTGCCGCGTAACCAGCCAAGTGCCTGCATGGTGCTCAGGAGTAACTCTGCATCCCGAGTGCGCACAGCGCGGAGCCGGATTGCGGCACGCATCAGATTCCCCCGTTCATTGCCGAGCTTGAATCGCTTCTGATAGCGCTGTATGCAATCTTCGCTTGGCTGATTGCACAAAATCCATTCAACCCATCGTGTCTCCAGCATCGTGGTTTGAAATACCTCGGGTAACACCTGCATTTCAGGCGCAAGGATGTTTGGGATTTTGAGACGGTTGAGTTGGCACAAGCCCGCCAAGGGTTGTTCGGTGCAAAGCGTGCGATCCAGCTCTTGGATAATTCGTTCGACCGACAACTCAGTCAGTGAGGGCGCCATCTCGCACATCAAACTTTCTGTTTCTGGTGCCAGTGTGAATCCAAAGGGCGCTAATTTCGCGAGGAAGCGAATTCCACGAAAAACTCGCAACGGGTCTTCGCGGAAGGCGTCTGACACATGCCGTAACACCCGAGCTTGCAGATCGGCTTGGCCTCCGTAGGGGTCGATGACATGACCTGCGCGGTCAATCGCCATCGCATTAATGGTGAAATCACGGCGTAGTAGATCATCTGTAAGCGTCACCGACGGATCGGCATGGACCTGAAAACCAGTGTGGCCTCGGTCAATCTTTCGCTCGGTCCGAGCCAGCGCCAACTCCACATGTGTTTTTGGGTGCAGGAACACTGGAAAGTCCTGTCCCACCTGAGTGAAGCCACGTGCGTGCATGGCCTCCGGCGTTGTGCCAACCACCACGTAGTCCATGTCATGGGGCGTGATGCCAAGCAAACCGTCACGTACTGCGCCTCCGACCACATACACGTCGAGTCCTTCGCAGTGCGGGCCCACGGTGGGTGCAAACAGCGCTTCAGGTGACATCGGCACAGTCCACTGTGATCAGTGCGCGGTCGTCGAGTCGTAGCGCGGAGAGCTGGCGGCCATAAACACAGCCTGTGTCGAGCGCATAGACTTCCGTGTTGCGTCGGTTTCCATTGAGTGTGGCCCAGTGGCCAAACAGAATTTGTCGATCAACCGCGGTCCGTCCGGCTGCATCCATCCAAGCCACGAGGTTGTCCGGCGCCTCATTGGGTGCTTGTTTACTCTTGAGCTCCAAGCGGAAATTGGCCGCTTCGACAAAGCGCATCCGTGTGGCCACGTTGATCACGAAGCGCGCTCGGTCGTCTTCAGTCGAAATCTCATTTGGATGCGCTGGGATGTCGCCATACATGGAGGCCAAACTGTCAATCCACTTGACTGAGCGCAAGCGAGCATGGACCAACTCAATTTCTTGCATCCAGGTCTCACGGGTCCAACCGGGCCAAATCCCCGCATGCACGATAAGTGCATTGTGCTGTGGCACATCAAGACTCAGCGGGCGTTGACGTAACCAGTGCACGAACGCGTCGCATGCGGTTGATGTGAGGAGTGCCTCGGTGCAATCTTTTGGTTTGGATGGTTTTAAGCCAGACGCAACTGACAGGAAATGCAGGTCGTGGTTACCAAGCACAGCTGAGACGCAGTCTTGATGCTCCAGCACCCAGTGCATGACGGCCAGTGAATCCGGCCCGCGGGCGATCAAATCCCCGGCAAAAACGAGGTGATCAAAGGCCGGGTGAAAGTCACAGGCCGTGAGCAGACGCTGGAGGCTTTGGTAACACCCCTGCACATCACCAACGACATAGGTTGCCATCAGTGCAACGCGCTCGGCTTCAGCAGGCTGAACACTGGAATTGTCGCCCGAAAGGTCTCACCGTCGGCTGCGAGCATCTCGAAATAGCCCTCCATGGTACCGACTTCGGTTTCAAGGACTGCGCCTGAGGTGTAGCTGAAGGCATCGCCCGGTACGATTGTCGGCTGCTCGCCAACCACGCCATCGCCATGCACTTCGCGGATCACTCCATCGCCATCTGTTATTTTCCAATAGCGATGCAGCAGTTGCGCCGGGAGCGTGCCGTCGTTGTGGATGCTGACGGTGTAGGTAAACACAAATCGATTGGCTGCTGGATCGGACTGTTCGGCGATGAACGTGGACAGTGCTTCAACGCGGATTTGGTAGCGCAGGTCGGTATACATCAGCTGATCTCCAGTGCCGAGAGTGCATTAGACAGTGTGACATAGGTCTGCACCGACAGGGTCTCAGGCCGTGCGCCCGGATCGATACCAAAGTCCTCCAGTTTCAGCTCAACAGGCAGCTCCTTGAGGTTGTTGCGTAGTGTTTTACGCCGTTGCGCGAATGCCATCCGCACCAATCGCTCAAGCACTTTGGGGTGTTGGATGCGCGCCCTTTTTTCTGCATTAGGCACCAAACGAATCACCCCCGAGTTCACTTTCGGAGCCGGCGCAAAGGCCTCTGGTGGAACCTCGATCAACGGCTCTACATCCGAGGTGGCTTGCAACATGATCCCAAGGCGCCCATACGCGCTGGTACCAGGCTCGGCGCAGATACGTTGCAACACTTCGTGCTGCAACATGACGTGAATGTCTTGAATCGCCGGGCCTAATTCCAGAAGTTTAAATAACAAGGGTGTGGAGATGTTGTAGGGCAGATTTCCCACCACCCGCAGTGGTGTGCCGAAGGGTGCAAAATCCACCTTTAACACGTCTTGGTTGACCAGTCGGCAGCGCTCAGGTGCTTTGCTGACGAAGCTGGCTAATAACCCTGGGATCAAATCACGATCCAGCTCGATCAATGTGAGATCACACCCCGAGGCAAACAAGCCCTCAGTGATGGCGCCATGCCCCGGGCCAATCTCCACCAGTCGATCCCCAGACTTGGCGGCGACGGACGCAACAATGGCATCGATTACTTGTGCGTCGATGAGGAAATTTTGACCAAAGCGTTTGCGGGCCGATTGGGCGAGTAATTTGGACACTTGGATTCCCAAAAGTGTTCAGTGTAACCGAGTCTTAGGCTGGTGACAGTGGATCAGTCCGCAATGCCGCCAGATGCTTTGCTTGGCGAATGGCCGCCACGAGGCCGTCGGTTGTGGCCAGGCCACGACCAGCCAAATCAAGTGCGGTGCCATGATCGACACTGGTACGGATGATCGGCAAGCCCAGTGTGATGTTAACTGCTTCGCCGAAGCCGCCGTATTTGGCCACCGGCAATCCCTGGTCGTGGTACATCGCTACATGCACATCAGCGTTGGCCCGGCCCTCGGGGGTGAACGCCGTATCGGCCGGGAGCGGCCCCACCAGATGCAGTGTCGGGTATTTTTCTCGTAATCGGTTCAGGGCCGGTGTGATTACGGTCAATTCCTCATGCCCTAAGTGTCCGTCTTCGCCTGCATGTGGGTTGAGGCCAAGCACGTGGATTCTGGGGTTCGGCAAAGCGAATAGATCGATCATGCTGNGGCGGACAATTTCAATTACACGCAGCAGTTTTGATTCTGTGATCGCTTGCGGTACGGCAGACAGTGGCAAATGCGTGGTTACCAGAGCCACACGACAGGCGGTGGACGCAAGCAGCATGACGACCTCACTCAAGCCGTAGTGGTCGCGCAGATACTCAGTGTGTCCCGTGAATTCGGTAAAACCGGCGGTGCGGATGGTGGCCTTATTCAATGGCCCGGTGACCAACGCACTGAAACGGCCTGCGGCGATACCGAGCATGGCGGCATCCAGGGACTGCAAGCAGTAGCCGGCATTGATGGGATCACTGTGTCCTGGACGATTGTACGGATCCGCACTGGCAATTGATTCGCAGTAGATACGGCCTTGAATCCGATCCGGATCATAATCGAGGGCATCACAGACACTGATCGGTAAACCGAGATGTTGTGCCCGCGCCTGGAGTAATTGAGGATCTGCGAGCACCACCCCGTCGAGTGTGCCATCAAGGGCAGCCTGCAGACAGAGATCCGGTCCAATCCCGCCAGGGTCACCGGGCGTGATGGCGACCGGAGCGATCATTTGATCTCGACAAATGCGTCAGCGCGCACCTGACGCAACCAGGAATCCAATTCTTGGCTGAATTTGCGCTCGGTCAGAATCCGCCGCGCGCGGTTTTTCAATTGTTCATCGGAAATGTCTGCTTCACGGGTCGCCAATACTTCAATCAAGTGGAATCCGAAGCGGCTTTCGCTGACCTCACTCAGGGTATTTAGCGGCAATGCGGTCATCACCTTGGCGAAGCCTGGAACCAATTGGTCAGCGCGCACCCAACCCAAATCACCCCCTTTGGCAGCACTTAACGGATCTTCGGAAAAGCGCCTGGCGAGTTCAGCGAAATCCGCGCCACTGAGCAGTTCACGACGGACGTTTTCAGCCAGCTCGCGCGCCTTCTCTGGCGACCGCACAGCATCGGGTTTAACCAAGATGTGACGCGCCTGATACTCCTGCACCACCACGGATTGATCGCCACGGCGATCGCGAATGGCAATCAGGTGGAAGCCGCCGGGAGAGCGGATTGGCCCAACCAATGTATTTTTCTGTGCATCGCGTAACGCTTCTGCGAACACCGGGTTCAGCTCCAGCACATTTCTCCAGCCCAGATCACCACCTTGGCTTGCCTCTGGGGCGTCGGAAAAGCGGACGGCCAATTGACCGAAGGCGCCACCGTTGAGCAATGCGTCACGGATTTGCAACGCTTTCTGCTCTGCTGCCTGAATAGCATCTGCATTTGGTCGATTAGGCAGTCCGACCACGATCTGACTCAACAGCAGTTCNGGTGCGGTGCTGATTTGTCCTCCGGTGGTCTCGAGGAAGCGTTGCAGCTCACCTTCGCTGATGCGGATGCGGCTTCTGACTTCCCGATCACGGACCGCGTTGATCAACAACTCCCGCTCAATTTGCCCACGGAAGACGGCGAAGCTTTTGCCTTCGGCCTCAATGGCCTGCTTTAAACCCAATAGGTCTGTGTTTCTATTCTTAGCGATTTGCGACAGCGTCTCATTGATCCGAGCGTCATCGATGCGCAACCCATTGCGCTTGGCTACCTCAAGTTGCGCTTGCTCTAAAATCAACCGTTCAAGCACCTGCTCACGCAAGGCATCAGTGACCTCGACGTCGCCACCGCGGTCGCGTGCTTGGCTCACCAAGTCACCGATGCGGGTTTGTACGTCACTGTCGAGCACCACTCCAGAGTCGACAACTGCAACGATACGATCAAGCACTGCCGCTGTGGCAACAGGCGCCAGCAACGCAGATACCAGCCAGGTCGCGGTAAGTGACTTAATAGCGTGCTTCAGAAACTTCATAATCTTCCAGTAATCGATCCAAGAGGTTGGTGGTGCCGCGACCTAGTGCGCCGAGCCCCTTCAATTCCAGTTGCAATTTCAACGAGTTCCCGCTGTTGGTGTCGCCGGCCTGCTCACGCTCATAGGCGTGCACGACCGCCATCCGCCAGCAACAGCTTTCGTATTCAACGCCAAGTACTTGGTTGACCCGTTGTTCGGTATTTGGTTCCCATTGCAGTCCCGCCAGCGCGCGCCATTGCATACCCAGTTGTTGCGAGACGTAGAGGTCTGCTCGCGTTGCTTCTTCGTTATTCCAGACAACACGGTTGGTAATGTAATTGGTGTCCGAGGCGCGGTATTTAAACTCGTTGGTGGCGGTGTCCATGGTTTCCCCATCGGACACGGTACGAAATTGCGTGGCCCACGTCAGATTGTCGCCCAATCGCACATTGGATTCGATCACCAGTGGTCCCTGTTCGGTGGTCTCCGGAGTCCCTGACAATGTCACGTCACGGTCGGCTAAAAACAGCGTTCGACCCGCAGTGAGGCGGTAGGTCTCGATGCCGTCGGCGTTAAGGCCCCGACTGGTCAGTGAGAGCGCCAATTCACGAGTGTCACCGACAAAGTCGCCACCGGAGATGGGGTTGTCGAGAAAGATCTGGCCGACAGTGTCGGTCTCTGTGCTGTCGGGTGTGTCAAATTTCACCACGGTCGGATCCGTATTGGGCTCACGTACCAACAGCTTGGCTCGAGGAATTAGATTGTGCAGGCTGCCACCGGAACCTTGCTTTTCGAACACCAGTTGCCCATCCAGTGAGGCGCCGTAAGTGAAGTAGCTGTTGTCTTGTGTGCCGGACGAGGTCGTGGCTTCAGACCAGCG
>JGI26088J50261_1000401_pt1 | contig 26065 bp, 26 predicted proteins | sample SaaInl1SG_22_DNA_FD_50261 | JGI IMG/M metagenome (IMG submission 50261)
CCCCTGACTTATCAATTGAAAAAGGGAATGGAAAAAAACAAGGAAATAGGGTGCTTACAAAACCTACTCGGAAGTCAAAATCCAAGCATCTTTAGCGGCAACTCTTTGAATGGTTCTCAAACGCTTAACAGCTTCGTCCTTATCCGTAAAACTTTCAAAAGCAACGGGATGCAATCCGTATTTGTTAGCAGGAAGTCGTTGGGCATTGTAACCCTTTTGAAGCAATTGTTTTAGTTTTTTATCAGCATTGGCAGACACTCTAAAAGCACCGGCTACAATGTGAAAACGCTCTTTTTTGAGCGGCATTGTTACNGTAATNGAAGGCAGTGCACCCAAATCAAAAACCGCTTTTTGGAGCGACGATTCTATGGCTGCTTGTTCTTGGTTGATGAGGTGTTGGTTTTCCCATTTAAAATAACTCAATCCTGCAATTCCAATTGCCAAAACGCCCACGGCTGCAACTTTCCAAAACGAAGTCGTTGAAGCATTTTGCGCTGCTACTGGAGCCACTCGGGCAACTTTTGGAGAAACAACTGCACCCAATCCAAACGAAGCCATCAAGTGGTTGTGGGAATCGGAGGGAGTGAAGACAATTTTTTGTTCGGTATTAAAAACAAACACCCCCAATGACTCCAATTCAAGAGATCCTTGATGAAGGGCTTTTTTCCAAGCCACAACTTCCGTATGAATGTTTTTGACAGCCTCTTCAAAAGAAAGGGAATACACATCAGCAATATACTGGGCAAGCAACCCATCGTTGGAGCGCAATTGTTCGTTAAACGACACCCCTTTTGTGGGGGGNTAAAACGCATGTTGCGACNCATCCAAACGCGCCGATTTGTAGTGCGTCAAAAAGGCACCAAAGCCAGGAACCGTTACACATTCGTAACGGTAAAGCAACTCGCTAATATGTTTTTGTAATTGCATTTCTCAAAAATACGGTTTTTTTCAAAAAGATTAGATCGCTGTTTTTGTTTTTATTAACAGGAAGATTTTTTATTTTTGAAAGCTATTCCCCAATCATGAACGAAGACGAATTATTAGCGATTTTAGCGCTCCAAGCTGCCCCGGGAGTGGGCGATCGTACGGCCAAAAAATTAATTGCTTTTTGCGGAAGTCCGCAGGCGGTATTTACGGTTTCCAAACGCGAATTATACAGTATAGAGGGAATTGGTTCCTATGTTGCCCAAGCGCTGTCCAACGACTCGCTTTTTAAACAAGCCGAAAACGAACTTTCTTTCATTCGCAAAAACAACATCCAATACCATTATTTCGAAGACGCTTCCTATCCCTTTGCGTTAAAACATTGTGTAGACGGCCCTATACTGATGTTTTCTTCAGGAAATATTGCCATCAATCACCAACCGATACTCAGCATTGTCGGTACCCGAAGAGCTACCCAAAGAGGTGTAGCATTTTGTGAGGAACTGGTGACCCAATTGGCACCCTTCAATCCCATTATCGTTTCTGGATTTGCTTATGGAATGGATATTGCGGCCCACAAGGCTGCCATAGAAAACAAGTTGCAAACTGTGGGATGTTTGGCACACGGCATTCAAAAATGCTATCCTTCAAGTCACAAAAAATACCGATCCATCATTGAAAATAACGGAGGGTTTTTCTCCGATTTTTGGAGCGATGCGCCCTTTGACAAATCCAACTTCTTAAAGCGCAATCGTATTATTGCTGGGCTTTCTTCGGCAACACTCGTTATAGAATCTGACCAAAAAGGAGGCAGCTTAATCACAGCCAATATGGCTTTTGACTACAACCGGGTTGTAATGGCCGTTCCGGGCAGACCTGCTGACGCAATGAGCAAAGGGTGCAATGACCTCATAAAAGCCCAAAAAGCCCATTTATTGACCTCCGCTGAAGATGTGATTCTGCAATTGAACTGGCAACAGAAGCCCACGCAAACCCATACTCAAAAAAAATTGTTTGTAGAACTAACCGATCAAGAGCGTTCCGTGTTGCAGGTAGTTCAAGAAACCGGTAAAGAACAGTTGGATTACATTGCTCTAAAAAGTAATCAGTCGATTTCCCAAACCGCCAGTTTGTTGTTTGCATTGGAAATGAAAGGCGTGGTAAGGCCTTTGCCTGGAAAATTNTATGAAGCGATTTGAATTAAGAAAAACCCAATTTTTNTCGAACTCTGTTCAACACATTTTGAGCCACACTTTTTGCTTTTTGTGCACCCAATTGCAATGTTTTTTCAACCTCATCAGGGTGACTCATATAATAATCAAAGGCTTTGCGTTCTTCAGTAAATGTCGCTAAAAGGCATTCAAACAATGCCTGTTTTGCATGTCCATACCCATATCCGCCTTGCTCATAGTGTTGCTTCATAGTGGCTTGTTGCTCACTACTAGCAACCAGTTGATACAGTTTAAAAACCGTACAGGTTGAAGGGTTTTTGGGGGCTTCCAGCGGCGTGCTATCGGTGGCAATTCCCATAATTTGTTTACGAAGTTTTTTCTCTGGAAGGAAAACATTGATTGTATTTCCTTTGGATTTGCTCATTTTTTCACCATTAGTTCCTACCACATACATGGTTTCTTCTTGTACTTTGGCCTTGGGCAAAACCAATGTATCGCCGAGCTGATGATTCAATCTGGCGGCAACGTCTCGAGCCATTTCCAAATGCTGCAATTGGTCTTTTCCCACAGGAACGATTTCGGCATCGTACAACAAAATATCGGCAGCCATCAGCATCGGATAGGTAAACAAGCCCGAATTAACATCTTCCAAATCTTTGGATTTGTCTTTAAACGAATGTGCCAGTGTAAGCCGTTGGTAGGGAAAAAAACAATTCAAATACCACATCAGTTCGGTAACTTCTGCAACATCGGATTGTCGATAAAAAACTGTTTTTTCGACATCCAATCCACAGGCCAACCACGCAGCAGCGGTAGCCAAAGTGTTTGAAGACAGGGCTTCTTTATCCTTAATTTGAGTCAAAGAATGCATATCTGCAATGAACAAAAACGACTCGTGTTCATTGATTTTTGCCAGTTCAATAGCCGGAAGAATTGCGCCTAAAAGATTTCCAAGATGCGGTGTTCCAGTACTTTGAACTCCTGTTAAAATTCGAGCCATACAACGTATTATTTGTCTTACAAAAGTAGGGTTAAATATTATTAACTACAATTGCCTATTTTTGAAGAATGCAAAAAGCTTGGGACTATCTTGTTTATGGATTGTGGAACGTATGGTTCTATTTTTTAAGTATTGTTGGAATTTTGTTCCTATTCCCCTTTCTACTTTTGTTTTCTGCCTATGAAAAATGGTATCCTCAATTTTTTTGGCTTGCCCATACTTTTTGGGCGCCTTTTGTGATGTACGGAATGGGTTTTTTCCCCAGCGTTCGTTTGAGTGAGCCTTTTGAAAAAGGAAAAAGCTATGTTTTAGTTGCCAATCACACCAGCATGATTGATATCATGTTGATGTTTTGGGTAACCAAAAATCCTGGAGTTTTTGTTGGAAAAAAGGAACTGGTTAAGCTGCCCATTTTTGGCTATTTCTACAAGCGTGTGTGCATTATGGTCGATCGCCAAAACATAAAAAGCAGAAAAGCCGTGTATGCCCGAGCCGAAAAAAGACTCCGTCAAGGATTGGGAATATGTATTTTCCCCGAAGGATTGGTTCCCGATCCTTCCGAAGATTTGGCTCCTTTTAAAGACGGTGCTTTTCGAATGGCAATTGATTTTCAAATTCCCATTGTACCAATTAGTTTTGTTGATTGTAAACGTAGGTTCCCGTTTCAGTTTTCAGCAAATTACTTCAAAGGGAATCCTGGAAAGTTACGTGCCCATGTGCATCCACACATCATTACCAAAGGCATGACTTTAGCGGATAAAGAATCCTTGAAGACCAAAACGTATGGCATTATTTTAAACGAACTTAAAAAAGAAGGTGCTTGATAGCGGCCGTTAGGAAGCTAAAAGTTCTCTGATTTTTCCTTCCAATTCTTCGGAAAGCTCCGGATTGTCTTCGAGCAGTTGCTTTACAGCATCGCGCCCCTGACCCAATTTGGTGTCTCCATAGCTAAACCAAGATCCGCTTTTCTTTATAATTTCTGCTTCGACACCAATATCCAAGACTTCTCCTAAGCGAGAAATCCCTTTTCCGTACATGATATCAAATTCCGCCAATTTGAATGGAGGAGCGACTTTATTTTTTACCACTTTGACGCGTGTTTTGTTTCCTAAAACAGCTCCGTCAGTATTTTTGATTTGTGTTGATCTACGAATATCCAAACGAACAGAAGCATAAAATTTTAGCGCATTTCCTCCCGTAGTTGTTTCTGGATTTCCAAACATCACTCCAATTTTTTCTCGCAATTGATTGATAAAAATTACTGTACAATTGGTTTTGCTAATGGTGCCTGTAAGTTTTCGCAATGCTTGCGACATTAGTCGGGCATGTAATCCCATTTTTGAATCTCCCATTTCGCCTTCAATTTCGCTTTTTGGAGTCAAGGCTGCAACAGAGTCAATGACAATAATATCAATAGCTCCCGAACGAATCAAATTTTCTGTAATTTCAAGTGCCTGCTCGCCGTGATCCGGTTGCGAAATGATCAACTGATCAATATCCACTCCCAAATGCTCTGCATAATAACGATCAAAAGCATGTTCAGCATCAATAAAAGCAGCAATACCGCCCGCTTTTTGACATTCAGCAATAGCATGAAGCGTAAGGGTTGTTTTTCCAGAAGATTCTGGACCATAAATTTCAATAACACGTCCACGAGGATAACCGCCTACTCCCAAAGCAGCGTCCAATCCAATGGAGCCAGAGGAAATAACCTCCACTTCTTCTACGACAGCGTCGCCCATCTTCATAACGGCGCCTTTGCCGTATGTTTTATCCAATTTATCGAGTGTGAGTTGAAGCGCTTTTAGTTTTGCATCTTTTTCTGAAGCCATGATATTTTTTTTGATCCGATTGGCTAAATTACAATTTTTTTAGCCTGATTCACAATGTTTTTTATTCACAAAAACCGGTTTTTGATAGAGCTAAATCAAATTCGTACCTTTGGGCTTTATTTTTTAACCTTAATCCGCGTATAGCATGCAACTGTACAACAAATTAAGCGCTAAAGAAAGAGAAGTTTTAATCGAACAAGCTGGCGACGAACGCCTGACCCTCTCTTTTTATCAATATGCGCACATCCCCAACCCACAACTCTTCAGAGATCATTTGTTTATTAGTTGGAGCCAGCAAGACGTTTTAGGACGTATTTATGTTGCTCACGAAGGGATCAATGCGCAACTATCGGTTCCTGCTAAAAACTTCACAATGTTTAAAAGCCTTTTAGACAACATTTCATTTTTGAAAGATGTACGGCTTAACATTGCTATTGAGCAAGACAACAAGTCGTTTTTAAAACTCAAAATTAAAGTGAGAAACAAAATTGTTTCGGACGGATTGAACGACGCTACTTTTGATGTGACCAACAAGGGAGTGCATCTTTCTGCCGAAGCATTCAACAATTTGGTGGAGCAGCCCGAAACCATTTTGGTAGATATGAGAAATCATTACGAAAGCGAAATCGGTCATTTTCAAGGGGCCATCACTCCCGATGTTGATACCTTTCGAGAATCGTTGCCCATTATTGAGAAAGATCTCGCGGACCACAAAGAAGACAAGAATTTAGTGATGTATTGTACGGGGGGAATTCGTTGCGAAAAAGCCAGTGCATATTTCAAACACAAAGGATTTAAGAATGTTTACCAACTAGAAGGTGGCATTATTGAATATGCACGCCAGGTTGAAAAACAAGATTTGGAAAACAAATTTTTGGGTAAAAACTTTGTGTTCGATCACCGACGCGCAGAGCGAATTTCGAACGATATCATTGCTCAATGTCATCAATGTGGTGCGCCCTGTGATGATCATGTAAATTGCGCCAACGAAGCCTGTCATTTGCTTTTTATTCAGTGCGAAACCTGTGCAAAAAGCTATGACCAATGTTGCTCCGAACCCTGCAAAGAAATTCATCAACTTCCTGAAGATCAACAAAAAGAATTGCGGAAAGGAAAAGGAAATAGCAACAAAATTTTTAAAAAAGGAAGATCGCCTCAACTGAAGTTTAAAAAAACAACTCAAAATCAGGTATAAAAAGGGACACAAAATTGCCTATATTTACCGTTATTAATAACAACATTTGACCTTTTCCTGAAAAAATATGGGATGTAGTAGCTGTAGTACGAGTACCAATGGAGCCCCAAGAGGCTGCAAAAACAATGGAACGTGTGGTTCGGACGGCTGCAATAAGTTGACTGTTTTTGACTGGCTTGCCAATATGTCCTCGCCAAGCGGTCAAGAAGATTTTAATGGGGTTGAGGTGCGATTTAAAAACGGACGAAAATCATTTTTTTACAATACAGAATCACTTCCTCTTACAATTGGAGATATTGTGACCACTCAAGCGACTTCGGGTCATGACGTTGGAATAGTTTCGCTTACAGGAGGATTGGTAAAAGTTCAAATGAAAAAAAAGAACGTGTCCGAGGACAGTTCGGAAATACTAAAGATTTATAGAAAATCATCCCAGTCCGATATCGACAATTGGGTAGCCTCAAGAGAACGAGAAGAAACAATCAAAAAACGCTCTCGCCAACTGGCCATTTCCCTATCTTTAAAAATGAAAATTTCGGATGTTGAATTTCAAGGAGACGGCTCCAAAGCCACCTTTTATTACACCGCCGAATCCAGAGTAGATTTTAGACAATTGATTAAAAACATGGCGCAGGAATTTTCCATTCGAATAGAAATGCGTCAAGTGGGTCTTCGCCAAGAAGCTTCTCGATTGGGAGGCGTTGGGTCTTGTGGACGCGAATTGTGTTGTTCTACATGGCTTACCGATTTTAGATCCGTTTCTACTTCTGCCGCTCGATACCAACAGTTGGCACTGAATCCGCAAAAATTGGCAGGCCAGTGCGGAAAACTCAAATGTTGTCTGAATTTTGAATTAGACACCTATCAAGATGTCCTAAAAGGGTTTCCAAAACCCGACACCAAACTGCATACAGAAAAGGGATTGGCCGTTTGTCAAAAAGTCGATATTTTTAAAGGACTTATGTGGTTTGCTTACAAAGGCGACTGGGCAAATTGGCATACGCTTACTACAGACCAAGTGAAAGAAATCAAAGCGCTTAATGCCAAAAAAACACCCGTAGCTGCATTGGAAGAATACACAAGTCAGCTAATTCTAGAAGAAAAATCATCTTTCGAAAATGTGGTTGGACAAGACAGCTTAACGCGATTTGATACACCCAAAAATTCCAAAAGAAAAAGGAATAAATCCAAAAACAGAAACCGTAAAAATACCCAAAACAAAACCCAAAAGCCTACTTAAATTATGACAGCTCTTCGGATATTTTTTGCTTGTACTGTTTTTCTGTTATGGGGATGCAAGGGGTCTTCTGTGTTTTTGGAATTTTATGAATTACCCAATGGATGGCATAAAAACGAAACCGTAACATTTTCATTTGCCATTCCTAATTCCTCTTCAAAAAACAATGTTTTTTTATACCTTCATACGGATTACGAATACGCATATTCAAATTTGTTTGTCATTACAGAATTAACGCATCCTGACAATCGAATTCAAACAGATACATTGCAATTTGAAATGACTTCTCCCGATGGCGCTTCACTAGGAACGGGATGGATGGATATCAAAGAACACAAGCTATGGTGTTATGAAAACATATCGTTCGAACCCGAAGAAAAATACACCTTTCGAGTGAGACAAGCGATGCGCTCAAGCAATGACGTTCGTGGTATAGAAAACTTGGAAGGAATTTTGGATGTAGGTCTAGGAATTGAACCCGTAGATTAATTTTTTAAGTATGGCAAGAAAAAAACGCACTCCCAAAAAACCAAATCCTCACAAACCCTATATCAAAGGGTTTTGGAAGCTTTTTTCCTTGGGTGTATTCACTGTCTTTGGTGTTTTTCTGTTGGCTTCGATAGGCGCATTGGGTGAAATGCCAGATTTTAGACAATTGGAAAATCCCGAGACCAATTTAGCTACACAAATTTTATCGTCAGACAATCAGGTGCTTGGAAAATTCTACTTCAAAGACAATCGCACCCCGATACAGTTCGATGAATTGCCCCAAAACATGATTGATGCGTTGATAGCTACTGAAGATGAGCGATATTACGACCATTCTGGAATTGATCTTCGAGGGACCCTACGAGCGGTTGTTTTTTTGGGAGAAAGAGGAGGTGCAAGTACTATTTCACAGCAACTTGCTCGGCAGTTGTTTGTTGGAGTACGCTCTCGAAATATGTTTCAAGCTGTTTCTCAAAAAATAAAAGAATGGGTAATTGCCATTCGATTGGAGCGTCAGTACACCAAAGAAGAAATCATAATGATGTACCTCAACATTTATGATTTTGGATACAATGCCGATGGAATTCGTTCTGCAGCAAGCATTTTTTTTAATAAAAAACCGCAAGAACTGGACATCCAAGAGTCGGCGCTTCTTATAGGAATGCTTAAAAACTCCTCGTTGTTCAATCCGCTTCGTCGCCCTGAAATGGTAAAAAAACGACGCAATGTGGTATTGTCTCAAATGACAAAAAATGGCTATCTAACTGAAAACCAAAAAGATTCTTTGCAAAAAACCCCCTTGGGAATTGATTATCATCCGCAATCGCACAGAGAAGGGTTGGCGACTTATTTTAGAGCCTACCTTCAAAAATTTATGAAAACATGGTTGCAAAACAATCCCAAACCCAACGGAGAAAAGTACGATTTGTATTTGGATGGACTAAAGATTTATACCACCTTGGATTCCAAAATGCAGCGTTATGCAGAAGAGGCCACAAAGGCGCATATGGTACAATTGCAAAAAGAGTTTTTTAGGCAAAACCAACCCAAATACAATCCAACCGCTCCCTTTTTGGACATAGAAGAGGAAGAAGTTGAAAACATTTTGGATTTGGCCATACGCAGATCGGAACGCTATCGAAAATTAAAACTTTCGGGCAAATCTATGGAAGAAATCAAAGCTGTGTTTGAGATTAAAACTCCAATGACTGTGTTTTCGTGGAAAGGAGAAATAGACACCCTAATGACGCCCTTGGATTCTATTCGATATTACAAACATTTTTTACAAGCAGGGATGATGTCTATGGAGCCGCAAACAGGACATGTCAAAGCATGGGTGGGCGGATATAATTATAAGCATTTTCAGTATGATCATGTCATGCAGGGCAAGCGTCAAATCGGATCTACTTTTAAGCCATTGGTGTATGCAACCGCCATTGATCAATTGAAACTATCTCCTTGCGACTCGCTACCCGATGCAATTCACTGTATTGAGCCTATGAAATACGGAAATGTAGATGCTTGGTGTCCAAAAAATTCTGGGGAACGCTATGGGGGCATGCGTACCTTAAAAAATGCGCTTGCCAATTCTATCAATACGGTCAGCGCCCAATTGATGGATATGGTAGGTCCCGAACCTGTTGTCAACTTGGCAAGGGATTTGGGAATTACGTCTCGGATTCCTAAAGTACCCTCGATTGCGTTAGGAACTCCTGCGCTCAGTGTTTATGAAATGGTAGGAGCATATGGCGCATTTGTAAATGGAGGAATTTATGTAAAACCCACCATGATTACCCGTATTGAAGATAAAAACGGTACGGTTCTTTTTGAATCTGCTCCGGTTACAAAAGATGTAATGAGTGCAGAATCGGCCTATGTGACTACGAAACTTTTGGAAGGCGTAACAGAGCACGGATCGGGAGCACGATTGCGACACGCCGGCCTCGAAAAAACAAACCCAACCTATAGAGATGTTGTTACGGGATATCCGTATCAGTTTACCAATCCAATTGCTGGAAAAACAGGCACTACTCAAAATCAAAGCGACGGTTGGTTTATGGGAGCTGTCCCTAATTTGGTTACGGGTGTTTGGGTAGGAGGAGAAGATCGAGCGACTCATTTCGAAACCATTGCGTACGGTCAAGGAGCTACAATGGCTCTTCCCATTTGGGCGATGTACATGAAAAAATGTTATGAGGATGAAACCCTTTTTGTTTCACAAGAAGAGTTTCCAGCGCCCGAAACGCTTACTATTGCGATAGACTGCGACACCTACAAAGCGGCTACTGAAACGAGTCAACAGACGCAGCAGGAGAATCTGGAAGGACTTGGTTTTTAGCTAAAGACACATTGTAGTATGCGGCATTTCCTGTTACTTCTTTCCCAAGCCAGGCAGGTTTTTCAAACGACTCGTTTTCATCGTTGAGTTCAATTTCCGCAAGGATTAACCCTTGGTGAGTTCCCTCAAAAACATCTACCTCAAAACAATGGTTTTTTGTGGGAATGAGAAAGCGTTTTTTTTCAATCAAATTTCCTTCAATAAGCAAAAGCAATTTATGCGCTTCTTCTACAGGAATCGTTTGTTCCCATTCAAACCGAGAAGTTCCGCTTTGGTTTGATTTTCCTTTAATTGTGATGACTCCTTTATCGTCCTGAATACGAATGCGTANTGCTCGATCGGGGTCAAGGTTTATATACCCTTGAACGATGGATTGAATTTGAGTAGATTGTGATATAAAATCGTTGGAGGTTACTAAAAATTTTCGCTCAATTTCTTGCATGGATTGTTTTTCTTCTATCAAATGTACGGGTTTTAGGCAATGTTCAGAATCATAAAGTAATGAGAAATAGCACCTGCCAACACAAACAAATGCCAAATAAAATGATTGTTTTGTAGTTTTTCCCAACGGTAAAACCAAACACCTACAGTATAGAAAAATCCTCCAGCCACAAGAAAAGCAGTGGCTTTGTCTGAAAACACAGCAAGCAGATTTTGAATATCAAAAACAATCAACCATCCCATTAGGAGATATAGAAACAACGAAAGGCGTTCGTATTTTCCTGTAAAAAATAGTTTCAGCACACCTCCAACTAATGCAATAATCCATACGGTATAGAAAAGTGCCCATCCCGAGCTGTCTTTTAAGGCAATCAGCGTCACAGGAGTATAGGTTCCAGCAATTAGAATGTAAATACTGATATGATCAACTTTTTGCCACGTTTTTTTGCGTTCAGGACTAGCTGTGCCGTGATATACTGTAGAAGCAAAAAACAACAAAACCACCGAACACACATAAATCCAAAGACTTAAGATACTTTCTGTTGCGGTTTGTTGGTGAGTCCTGAGTAAAAAAACAGCCCCCAAAACACCCAACAAAACACCGACTCCGTGAGAAACCGTGTTTTGTTGTTCGTGCTTTTCTAAAGAAGATAGAAAAGGAAGGGTCATAATTTTTCCCTCGTTATACGTTGCAAGTCATGTCTTCACCACAACACATGGGTGATTTGATTTTTCCTTCGCAGCTTGGACACTTGGACACCTGAACTTCCGTTCCGTTGTCAAGGGTAAGCGTTCCGTTTTCTAGAGGGACATCACAGTTGGCGCAGCTTGCGTTTACTGCCATGTCACATTGATTGCATTGGTATGTTGCCATAATTACTATTGTTTTTACGAAGATACCTATTTTTGTTTTGATAAAAAACACAGAAAAACGTTTTTCTAGTCAAAAAATGAAGATCAAAAGAGTTTTGAATTTGGAAGAGTTACAAGGAATTAAGACTCTTCAACAAGCCAACTTAAAAACAGAGCTAACTGAGCAGGAAAAAAGTCAGGAGGGTTTTGTTACAGCCGTTTATTCCCTAGATTTTTTAAAACAAATGCATCAAAGTTGTCCTTCTATTGTATGTGTTGATAGCGAAAACAAGGTTATAGGATACGCTTTGGTAACTACTCAAGAAACACGCAGTCAACACCCACTGCTTGAGAGTTTATTTGCTACCATAGACGAACAAGAGTTTGGAGGAAAGCTTCTCAAACAATCGAAGTATGTCGTTGTGGGCCAGTTGTGCGTTTCCAAAGATCATCGCGGACAAGGGATTGCTCAAAAAATGTATTCCTTTTTTAGAACAGCTCTTTCAAACCACTATGAATATTGTGTTACGGATGTTGATGTGGCTAACACCAACTCCCTTAAAACCCATTTAGCAGCGGGGTTTCAGGTGTTTCACCAATTTTCATACGGCGGTTCTGCTTGGAACTTGGTGATTTGGGACTGGAACAACTTGACAAAGGGGTAGTCATTCAAACTTTTATAGTTATCTTTGAAGTGAATTAACCTATTTTACAACTTTATGGACACTACAAAAAATCAACGCTCACACTGTGGTATTTCTTGCGCACTGGATGTTTTGGGAGACAAATGGACTCTTATCGTTGTTCGAGACATTGTGCTTCTTCACAAAAAAACATTCAAAGAATTTGTAGCTTCTAGCGAACGTGTTGCGACCAATATTTTGGCAGACAGGTTGAAAAAATTAGAAAATTACGGTTTGATTGCCAAAAAGAAGGCGCCTAACAGCCTAAAAGTCAATCATTACTCTTTGACAGAAAAAGGTCTTTCCCTGATTCCGCTTCTCTTGGAATTGCAAAGTTGGGCCTACGATTGTTTGGAAAATGCTACCGGAAAAATCACACAATCTATTGCCGCAAGCTACCAAAATGATAAAAACCAAACCGTACAACAGGTTCGAGAAAACTACTTGAAGTCGTTGTGAGGGTTGGCTTTTTTCGGGATGCTGCACAACGGTTTTGTATATGAAAAGTAGCATACCGTTAGGGTGCTATGCACTATACACATCCTAAGTATACAAAATCATTAACTTAAAACATTGTTGTAGCACGTTTTTTAGAACGGTAAATCATCATAATCTTCCTCTACTGCCTTATCAAATGATTTTAAGCTCAATCCATCGAGTTTAAATTTCCACGCTATTTTGTTAAACGGATTTAGAAATCTGGTTTCTTTTAAATTCTCGTTCTCAACAATCTTATCTTGTAAGTATTCCACTTTTTCAATCGGTAAATCTTTAATTTTCTCCAAAGTTTTTAGTCGCTTGATAGCTTGATTTGCTGAATTCGAAAGTAAAATTAACTCAACAAGTGTATTCAGATATTTCGTTTTTGTTTTCTTGTTAGTTGATATTATCTCAAAAATTCCATTTGCAACCTGACCAACATTTTTTCCAACAGCTTGAAGTCCTTGAAACTTTCCTATAAATCCATAAGGGTCGAGTTCTCTTCTGACTGGAATTATCAACACATTTCGTCCAATTGCTACACCAACTTCTTGGTCTGTCCAATTACTGTCCTTAAATCCTGGCATTAAAACTGCACAAAGTGCATCCATTGAAAACAAACCTTTTTCTATTTCATCTTGCCACTCTTTCGTTGGTTCAATATCCTCGTGAGCAACGAATGATGATATTCCATATTTTTCAAGTTCCTTTTTTAGAATTCCAATTGTCTTTTTAAATCTTGCCAAATGACTGATAAAAAGTTTGAAGTGACTGGGTTTCCAAAACGTGGCTTCCTCTTCTTTTAAAATTGGAATTGAACTAACAGCTGGATGGTCAATTCCTAATTCTCCTGCGATTTCAAGTACAATTTCATCTTTTACTTTAGGAAGAACTTCTTTAACATAGACATATTTGCTGTAATAACTTGGTTGATGGTCAGTTGGAATTCCATAACTTTCAAAATATCCATCGATTTCCACAAACTTCATTCTGTCTTGAAGTTCTCTCCCAATCATATCGATTAATTCTATTTTGGCAAGTTTTTTCATCAAATGTGCTACAACTAGCATATATCCGCACTATTGCGTTTATTTCTTTTATATATTATCTGTTTTTATTTGTTCTAAAATGCTGTTTTTCAGTAGATTCACTTTGTGTTATTCTGTATAATGGACTTTTATTTTTTGCAAGAAATGGATTGTATGCAGCAGTGCCTGTGGGTAATAAACAGCTCCATGCATTCGGAATGGAATAGCAGTATCGATAGAGTTGTAGAGCAGCAATATGTTGTAGGTTGTTCATGTTTGCAGAATTGATTTAGGGATCATTTCCAGTCTAAAGGTACTAAAAAAAACAATTTAAAAATTGTTGAGGGTCAAAGAATGCGCAATAAATAATNGATTGCATTTTACAAGTTATTTTTAAANNAACTATATTGTCCTAACTAAAAACCTTAATTAAATGAAAAAAGCAATAATTTTATTGGCGNTNCTTGTCTCTGGGGTAAGCATTTCTCAGGACATTCACGCCATNACGTATTTGGACGTGCCTAGATCAGCAGCAGCTGATTTTATTCGTCTTCACAAAAAATTTGTAGATTTTTCTCAAGGAGAAAAAAGAACCATCAAATCAGATTGGTTATTTGCGCACACCTTTGGGAGCAATTTTACTTTTATGATTGTGGACGTTTACGAAACAGTAGCCGATCAAGTGGCAGACAACGGGTTGGCTGTGATGTCTGAAAACATCAAAAACATGAATCTATCGGAGGAAGAGCAAGCGCTAATGTCGAAAGAGTTTCAAAAATACTTCAATCTTTATTTGGAAGGACATAGCGATGAAGTTCGCCAGATAATTGATAGTGAAAACATGTTTTATGTTTCGGAAGCCTTCGANGCTAGTAAAAAACAACTATTGGTTGTAAACAAATTCAATCCCAAATGGTCGGATCGTTCAGAGTTTTTAGAGCTTTGGAAAGAATCCAGCGCTCCTATGATTGAAAGAGGCAATATTGTGGCAGTATTCCCAACAGGACACTACAGCGGAACGTCTGATAATGTATATGTGAACATTTGGTATCCGTCATGGGATGCTTTTGTAGCCGAGGAAAAAGCCGTTGCCGCAGGACCGTTAAGTGAAATGACAGCTTCTGAGAAAAAAATGTGGGATATGGCAGGAGATCATAGCGATGAAATCATGACATTAGTTGGAACCAACTGGGGGAATGAAACCTTTGTTTTGAGTCAATAAACCCCATACATTTTATAAAAAAGAGGCTAGGAAACTACGCCTCTTTTTTTATTTGCACGAAACCAAATGGATGTAAAAAAGAAACGAATTGAGCAAGAAAAACAAAAAAGCGGGGAGCATTTGAAGAAAAGAATCTTTGATTTTGATACGAACCAACACCCCAAAAAACATGAGTATTGCCAATCCACCCGAAGCAAACAACCCCAGCACAGGCCATTGCAAGCCCATTATTAATCCAGCTCCGCCAACAAGCTGTGTACTTCCAATAAGGATTCGTTGTTTTTCAAATCCCCAGCGAACAAACTCTTTTTGGCTTTGCTCTGTAATAAAAGCTAAAATTCCATAGAGAATAAAAGAAATTCCCGAAAAAACAATCAGTGAGTCAAAGGAACTCATCGACTAAATGCCTCCACAACTTCCCCACGCAACAAAGAGCGAAAGGATGAGTAGCACCAGCGACGGAACGTGTTTTGAAAAGGGGTTCTTAACTTTAAAGTGCGCCCATTGTGCACACACCATCAAAAACGCCATAAGAACTGCAGGATAAAACACCAGTTCTTCAAACCATATACCAGCCACTAATAGTGTTGCCAACGAAATTTTGGCAGCACCTACGAAGGAACGCGTCAACTCCGAAAGACCATATTGATTGAACTCTTTGACAATATTGTCAAACCTAAAAACCCAAACCACTACGATCGATACCGCTATAATGATTTGTGCAAACATTTGTAAATTTTCCATGTNAGAAAGATATAAATTTTAAACGACAATTAAAAAAACACATTGCGTTTGAAAGAACTTAGCTACATTTACANAACAATAAAATTTACAAATTTGAAAACCGTATATCACCCATCGGNATCACGAGGATANGCCAATCACGGTTGGCTTGAAGCCCGGCATAGCTTTAGTTTTGCGAATTGGTACGATCCCAATCGGACCCATTTTGGCGCATTGCGCGTTCTTAATGACGACATTATAGCTCCTTCAAGGGGTTTTGGAACGCATCCTCACAGCAACATGGAAATTATCACCATTCCTTTGAAAGGGGATCTTGAACACCAAGATAGCATGGGCAATGTNGAGGTCATCAAAGAAGGAGAAATTCAAGTGATGAGTGCAGGCTCGGGAGTACAGCATAGCGAGTATAACAAAAACGATGACCGTCCAATTAATTTGTTACAACTCTGGATTTTTCCTGACAAACAAAATGCAACGCCCCGATACGATCAGCAAACCATTCGAGATTTATACACCCAAAACGATTTTTTTCAAATTCTTTCTCCTTCTTCCGAAGATCAAGGCGTTTGGATTCATCAAAACAGTTGGTTTCATTTGCTTTACACCAACACTACCGTTGAAAAAGAATACCGCCTAAAAGATCCTTCCAACGGAGTATATTGTTTTGTGATTGAAGGCAGTGTTCATATTGAAAACCAAACACTAAACCTGCGCGACGCTTTGGGAGTTTGGGAAACAGATAGTATCTTTATAAAAGCAGCTTCTCAAACAAAGTTACTTCTTATAGAAGTCCCCATGATTTTTTAAATAGCTGATTATGAATCAAAAATTTACGCTTACTGGGATGAATTGCAAAAGTTGCGAAGCCAAAGTTTCCGACTATTTAAAAACCGTTCCTCATGTATCAGCAGTTGAAGTTTCTTTGGAAAATTCCGAAGTTTCCCTAATATCGAGTAAAGCGATTGATGTCGAAATACTCAATCAGGTACTTCCCCAAAAATACCGAGTTCAGAATCAACCCATCGCTCAAATCACACCCCAAACGCCTTCTAAGATGCGTCAACTCCAGCCTCTTTTTTTACTATTTTTCTATTTGATATGTGCCACTGTTGCGCTGAATTATCAAACAGGAGTTACCGCCGCTGCCATGCTTGATTTTATGGGACTTTTTTATATCGCTTTTGCGTTCTTTAAATTGCTAGACTTGAAAGGATTTCCACCTTCTTTTTCAATGTACGATCCGTTGGCAAAACGCATTCCAATCTACGGATGGGTATATCCTTTTTTAGAAACTCTTTTAGGCATTATGCTTTTGACGCGATGGCAAACAACGATTGCACTCTGGGCGACGCTTGTTGTTTTGGGAATTACTACGATTGGAGTGGCAAAAACATTGATGAACAAACAAAAAATTAAATGCGCCTGCTTGGGCACCGCACTCAAACTTCCTATGACCGAAGCCACATTGATTGAAAACACATTGATGATTGCAATGGCGCTGTTTATGTTGTTTGCCTAAAAAATTCGGCAACTACTCGTCGTCGGCAAGTTTCATTTTTTTATTCAAATCAAAAACCTCTTTGGCTTTATAATCGGGCTGATGAAGCATTTTCAATTGCTTGTCCAACAGTTGAACTTTGATGGGAAAATCGGTTTTAATNTGCACATACAAATCCGAATTTGTTTCCTCAGGAATTTGATCCAAACANGATTCTAAGGCATTCAAAACCGATCGAATTTGATTAGGAATCCATGAAATAATAGGNGTTCCGCCTGTGGCTTTNGAGTANGCGGTGTTTTGCATGATGTATTTTTGAACAAATTGCCANTGTCCATTGCGAAAGAAATAGATTTCTTGGAGTATTCCCGCCAACTCAATCATTCCNGNCACATTGTTTTGTTTGACAAGCATTCCCAAAACACCTTCTTCGTGAAGCCCTTGAACTTCGAGACGAAGATCTTCCAAAAACCGTTGAATACACGTGGGTCGATACGACCTTAAGTCCATCAAATATTTTGTCAACTCATTTTTTGGGTAGTGTTTAATAACACCAGTAAAAATATCCATCATGGGAATGATGTTATCTTGCGCACCGGTTTGCCCTCGATATTGTTTGGGAGTGTCATAGACTCCTTGNTAGAAAATNCCCTCATCAAAAATTTCTTCGTTTCCCTTAATTCCCATAATAAANACCCTGAAATCGTTATAATGTTTCCAGCGAGAAGCTTCCCACATTACTTTGCGTCGTGTGTTAATTTTTTTCATAGTCAATCGACACAGGGCCAGATTTTTTGTAATATTCGATGCGTTGTTTTGAGGAAGTTCCTCGAGCGTGTTTAAAACACCTTCAACCAGCTTGGGAGAGTGTTGATTGATATCAACATGGAGCATGATAAACCCTCTTTCGTCGGGCATTCCCGAAAATTTTACAGCCATGTCTAGGTTTTCCCAGTTGAGTCCGCCTTTGGGGTCTNTTTTTACATAATTCCCTAACGAATACGCATAATGATAATCGAGCCANGGGAAAACTTCCAGTTGTCGTGCAACCCAACAAAAGGGCATGGCGAGTTGCGAAGGAACGTATCGATTGGCCTTCCCGTATTTCNCTGTTTTTAGANATTCAAAATGCGCAGGAGCGAGCGTATAGGCTGAGGTTAAAAATGNATATCCTCTAAAAAGNGCTTGAAGCACAAAAGGATCGGTTTCTTCTTTAACGATTTGACTGAAATCTTCGAGTTGAGATATGCGCGACTCCAAAGCGCCCTCAATACTTAACAATCCTTCTTTTTGATCATGAGTTATTCTGGGCATATCGTCGAGAAGTCTCTGAAGGCTGCTGTAGCGTTTGGGAAGTTTCGCCAAAGGAGGTTGGCAAGGCAAAAAGCCATGGGTTGCATTGACTTTAAAAAATCCATCTGTGTATTGGAGCAAATTCATTGTTATAAATATTACAAATTAGATGAATAAAGTTACAAAATTTCTCAGACACGCTCGTTTTTTAGTCTTAACGGATACGACTACCTTTGCAAGAAACGTTTTGGATTTTTACTCATGACAACACTTACTTTTTATACGTTTACAAAAAATCGCTTTTGGGCTTTTACCCAAATGCAACTTGCGTATCCATTGTTGTCGGGTATAAAAGACCTTCGATTTTGTAAAATGTTGGGAACCGGAGCGGGAAATGGTTTTAGTTTGTGGCCCGATTTTTCAACCTATGCCTTATTGACGGTATGGAATTCCCAAAAGGAAGCGGAAGCATTTTTAAACAATCACCCACTGTCTCAACAATTTGATTCCAAAGCGTCTTTCAAAACCACTTATTTTTTAGAAACGATAAAAAGCCACGGAAAATGGGACGGCGCAAATCCTTTTATTACTTCCGATCCAAAAGAAAAGTTTGAAGGAAAAATCGGAATCATTACGCGCGCTACCCTGAATACGAGTCGATTGATAGAATTTTGGAAATCCGTACCCAAAGCTTCCCGAGCAATTGCAAATGCCTCGGGAGTATCTTGGTTTAAAGGCATTGGAGAATGGCCNTTTATTCAACAAGCTACTTTTAGCATTTGGGACAATGAAGATGCCGTTCAAGAATTCGCTTACCGAAGCCGTCCTCANGCCAGTATTGTGGCTAAGACACGAAAAAGAAACTGGTATAAAGAAGATTTATTTGCGCGGTTTCACATCGTTGGCATTCAAAAAAAACAACTTATATGAAAAAAGCCATTGTAGTTGGATCTGGAATTGGAGGCTTGGCGACCAGTATTCGATTGGCGTGTCAAGGGTTTCAGGTTACTGTTTTTGAAGCAAATGCTTATCCTGGCGGGAAACTTTCCGCCTTTTCTTTAGGGAAATACCGATTTGATGCTGGTCCCTCGCTGTTTACAATGCCTCATTTTGTTTNGGAACTTTTTGAATTGGCTGGAGAAAATCCAACCGAACATTTTGCCTACAAAAAGAAAGAAATAGCTTGTCAGTATTTCTGGGAAGACGGCGTGCAATTGACAGCTTACGGAGACCGAAACAAATTGGTTAACGAGATTGAAAAACAATTGAAAGTACCTTCTGATACCGTTTTGACTTATTTGGAAAATGCTCAAAAAAAATACGAGCGAACGCAATCGTTGTTTTTAGAGCAGTCTTTGCACAAGCTTTCTACCTATTTGTCGAAAGACACATTGGAGGGAATTTTTCATTATCGGTCATTTGAAATTGGAAAATCGCTTCACGAAGTCAACCAAAAACACCTGAAAGAACCGCATTTGGTTCAGATGTACGATCGATATGCTACATACAATGGGTCCAGCCCGTTTAAAACCCCAGGAATCATGACACTTGTTCAGCACTTGGAACAACACTACGGCACTTTTATTCCTNATAAGGGAATGGAAGATATCAGTCAAAGTATATATCAATTGGCTCTAAGAAAAGGCGTTCGATTTCATTTTAACACAACNGTTTCTNAAATAGTAATAGAAAATAAAAAAGCAAAAGGAGTGGTTGCNAATNACACGGTTCATGATTCCGATATGGTTGTTTCCAATATGGATATTGTGCCTACCTACCGCAAATTGCTCCCCAACGCAAAGCCACCCGAAAAGACACTGCAACAAGAACGATCGAGTTCGGCAGTTATCTTTTATTGGGGAATTCAAAAAACATTCAAAGGGTTGGATCTTCATAATATTTTCTTTTCTAACAATTACAAAGAAGAGTTTGACGCCATTTTTAATCAGAAAAAACTTTACAAAGACCCTACAATATATATAAATATTACCTCTAAAGATGTGCATTCAGATGCCCCTAAAAATTGTGAGAATTGGTTTGTGATGATCAACACTCCGCATGACAATGGTCAAAACTGGGAAGCTGAAGTAAAAATTTTGAAGCAGCAGGTGCTGGAAAAAATGAAGCGTATTTTGGGAGAGGATGTAGCGCCTTTTATTGAGGAGGAATTTATTATGACCCCTCCCATTATTGAGCAAAAAACGCAATCTTATAAAGGAGCGCTGTACGGTGCATCAAGCAACAATACGATGGCTGCATTTTTACGACACCCTAATTTTTCAAGTTCCATTTCAAATCTTTACTTTTGTGGAGGTAGTGTTCACCCAGGTGGAGGGATTCCACTGTGTTTGCTGTCGGCAAAAATAGTTTCTGACCTTGTAAAAAAAGATATAAAGTGATCCCTAAAAACATCAATACTCAAATTTCTGTTGCGCTTATATGGCTGTTCCATGTTTGTGGGGTTTTGGGTATTTTGTTTGGCAACCGCGAATTGTTTATTGCGTTCACCCCCGTCAATTTGTTTTTGACGTTTATGTTGTTGTTTGTCAATCAGCCTAAAATGGACGCGATGGTTGTTAGAGTTGCGGGAATTGCTTTTGGCGTCGGTTTATTGGCAGAGATCCTTGGGGTTAATTATGGATTGATTTTTGGGAATTATATTTATGGTGAAAACTTAGGCGTAAAAGTTTTTGGAGTTCCTTTATTAATAGGAGTTAACTGGATTGTGTTGACTTTTATTACTGGAGCAACAACCTCAAGATGGATTTCAAACCCATGGATGGCGGGAATAGTAGGAGCGTTATTGATGGTTGTTTTGGATTTATTCATAGAACCGGTAGCTCCCAAATTTGATTTTTGGTCTTTTGACACTCCGACAGCTCCACTCCAAAATTATTTAGGCTGGTTTTTAGTAGCTCTCCCGATTCAATGGGCCTATCATTTTTATGTCAAAGAAAAGGACTCCACATTTTCATACCACTTACTCATTATTCAGTTTTTGTTTTTTGGCACCTTTGCCTTATTATAGCCCTGTAGTTCAACGGATAGAACAAAAGTTTCCTAAACTTTAGATCTAGGTTCGATTCCTAGCAGGGCTACCATTTTCAATAGATATTACTCGATAGTGAATATATTTATTTTTTAATTTTTCAATAAATAGTATATTGGTTCATCAAAATTGAACAAAAATGGCTGGGCATACGGTAGCATTTTTATCTGAAGAATGGGTACAAACAATATCAATTACGGGGCTTGGGATGCTCTCTTTTTTAGTTGTAGGCAGTCGTCTTTCAATGCCCAATCGCCATAAATTGCTTAAAGTTTTGGCTTTTTTCATGATTTCCATTACTGTCTTTGGACATTTTTTTCAAGCAATGAATGGAAATTGGCTAGTTACAGAAGAATTGCCGCTCCATTTGTGTGGAATTTCAAATTTGATTTGTTGTGTAATTCTTTTTGTACCCCGCAAGCAACTATTGTTTGAGTTTCTTTTTTATTGTGGAATTATTGGTGGTCTTCAGGCTCTATTGACTCCGCTGATTAACAATTATAACGGAGAAAGCTACATTTATTTTCAGTTTTTCTTCAGACACGGAGCCATCATTGTGTTTCCACTATTTATGAGATTTTTGTTGGGGATGCAACTTCAAAAATTCTCTTGGTTTCAATCGTTTTTAATTTTGAATGTGCTTCTTTTAGTTATTATGCCTTTGAACTTTGCCTTGGGCTCAAATTATATGTATTTGGCTCAACCTCCGGGAGTAAATCATGTATTGGTCATGGGAGAATGGCCGTATTATATTTTGTATTGGGAATTTTTTATTGTAGCCCTTTTTTATGGGTGTTATTTTATTTTTAAACATCGGGGAGCTTCCCAAAGCACTTCTTTTTTTGTTAGCTAACGTATATTTTATACGAATTACAATGATATTTTTGTTTTTCTCATTGATGAGGGCACAATGTAAACCTATACATTAAAAAATGTATTAGTATATTTGCTTTTATAAGACAGAATCATTCAAATCATTGTTTAATGAAGTATTGGCAGTTGTTTTTAGTAGTTTTATTAGGAGGATTGTTTGCTTTTTCGCAACAACTACCACCTATACAAAAATTTTCTCCTCAATTCTATGAGGCTGGAAATCAAAACTGGATGATTGCTCAAGCGCCCGACGCATCTATTTATTTAGCCAACAATAATGGACTTTTAAAGTACAACGGAGCTCGTTGGCAACTCTACCCCAGTCCAAACAATTCAATTATTCGTGCAGTCAAAGCCATAAACGATAAAATATACACAGGCTCATTCATGGACTTTGGTTTTTGGGAGCAAAACTCAAAAGGCCAGCTAACCTATACATCGTTGGCAGAGTCCCTAAACATCGAATTGATTGAGGATGAGCAATTTTGGAACATTTTGGAGTATGATGATTGGTTGCTTTTTCAGTCCCTTAATCGTCTTATCTTTGTAAATCCTACCACTAATGAGGTGAAATTTGTAAAAGCAACCTCAACATTTTCCAAATCTTTCAAGCGCAATGGAAATATTTATTTTCATGAGCAAAAAAAGGGTCTTTATATGCTCAAATCGGGAAAACCTTCGTTGGTTTCTTCGCATCCGATTTTGAGAAATCACATTATTGTAAATATTTTTAATATAAACGATAAATTTTTGATAGTAACCGACAATGCAGGTTTATATCATTTGGAGAATGGAAATTTAAACAGGTGGAAAGTAAAAGCCGATTCAATTTTTCAACAAACTTCTATTTACAGTGCAATACAGCTCGAAGATCAAAGTATTTTTATCGGAACCATATCCAAAGGTCTTATCCAACTTAACAGTGAAGGCGAAGTATTGCTCGAGTTGAATCAATCCAAAGGAATTTCAAACAACACAGTGCTTTCTGTTTTTAAGGATATGAACCAAAATATTTGGCTGGGTCTTGACAATGGAATCAATTGTTTGAATCTTACCTCACCTTTTTCCTCNTATAATNTAAACAATGAGCCTATCGGATCGGTTTATACTTCCGTTACTCATGAAGACAANTTGTACTTGGGAACCAATCAAGGTCTTTTTTGGAAACCCCTTGCGTCGGAAGAACCATTTAAGCTTGTNTCTGGAACAGCNGGTCAGGTTTGGAACCTAACCCTATTGGATAGAGATTTGTTGTGCGGTCATGACTTGGGGACTTTTCTCATAAAAGGAGATAAAGCCTCTCGATTTTCTCTGGTTCAAGGTGCNTGGAACTTNAAGCCATTGAATAATAGTGAAACCCTTGCNTTACAGGGAAACTATAATGGGATGTATGTGATTCAGAAAATAAACGACGATTGGTCTGTTCGNAATAAAATAGAAGGGCTTAATATTTCCTCCAAATTCTTTGAAATGGTAAATGANACTACTTTGCTCATNAGCCATGAATACAAAGGAGTTTACAATATTAAATTGGATTCTGAATANACCAAAGCTCTCAAAGTGGTTGAAGAAAAATCGGTAAAAAAAGGAAGCCATAGCTGTTTGGTTTCTTTTGAGGGGTATATTCTATACAAATCAGAAGCGGGTATTTTTTTATATGACAAAGAAACAAATAGCTTTGAAAGAGACACCTTACTCAATCAATCTTTTGCAAAGGAAGAATACACCTCAGGAAAAATGATTAATGATGGTTCAGGCAGGCTTTGGATGTTTGCCAAAGACCATTTTTATTATGTAACATCCGACATTTTGTCCTCTTCGTTAAAATTAAACACCTTATCGTTTCCAAGCAAATTAAGCAAAGGAATGGAGGGATATGAGCACATTTTTCCACTTTCTAAAACCAAGTTATTGTACGGAACCACAGACGGGTATTTAACCATTGATTTAACCAAATACCACGACCAAGCACCTCCGGTTAATTTGGATGAAATTTCTTTGCAGTTTTTGGATGGAAAAGAAACGCTGCTTCCATTAGACAGTCCGATTGATTTAAAACCAAATGAAAACAATCTTAGTTTTTATTATCACACGCCTTATTATCAAAAATCTCATCAAGTGTTNTATCAATACAAACTTTTAGGATATTTTGATNAATGGAGCTCATGGTCAGAAANTCCATCAGCTACGTTCAAAAATTTACCATACGGAAATTATACTTTCAGTGTTCGCGCCAAAATAGGGGACGTGATTACTGAAGCGAAAGATTCGTTTCAAATCAGCATCGATAAACCATGGTATTTCTCCAACCTAATGGTGATAATTTATGTNNTGTTTTTTATATTTATTTCGCTGTCCATCAACCAATCATATACTAGATACTACAGAAAACAACAACAAAAACTTATTGAAAAGAACAATCGTATTCTTGAAATTAAAGAATTGGAGAGCAATCAGGAGTTAATGAAGTTCAAGAATGAGCAACTCCATAAAGATATTGAGAATAAAAACAGGGAGTTAGCAATATCTACTATGAGCACTATCCGAAGAAATAAATTTTTGGGGAGCATCAAGGATTCTTTAAAGGAAGCTGACAACACCCCAAAAATTCGCGCTGTAATAAGAACCATCGACCGTAATTTAAACAATGAAGACGATTGGAAGTTTTTTGAAGAAGCTTTTAACAATGCGGATAAAGACTTTCTTAAAAAGGTAAAACAAATTCACCCATCACTTACCCACAACGATTTGCGATTGTGTGCTTATTTGCGATTGAATTTATCTTCAAAAGAAATAGCCCCACTACTCAATATTTCTTCTCGTAGTGTAGAAATTAAAAGATATCGTCTTAGAAAAAAGATGGATTTAAAACACAAAGAGAGTCTTGTTGACTACATCATGACTTTATAAAAAAACAACTATAAAGGTGTTTTTTCCTTAACATTAGCTATACAATTTTTGCTTAGACCAAAAAAGACGTCATGCAAAACCCTAGTATAAATAACAAATCAACATTTTTTCTTTATAAAAATTACAGATATGTTAACTTTTGAACCTGTAATTTTCGATGTATATATTTTGTTGAGTTATTTAAATATTAACGTAAAATTAAACTTACATATATTTACACCATACATTTTATGTTCACTAAATTATATTAATGAAAAAGTTTTTAAGTTTAATTTTCACTACAACAATGCTCTTCAGCGGATTTTCACAATCCAAACAAATTACGGGGAGCGTATATGATGCTGATACTAATGATCCATTACCAGGTGCTACAGTATTAGTTAAAAATACTCTTTCGGGGACAACGACCGATTTTGACGGGAACTTTACTTTAGCGGATGTTTCTGAAGATTCGGTTTTGGTAATTACGTATCTTGGATACAAAGATGTTGAGCTTAAGGTAACTGCAGCTTCGTCCTACGAAATTATGCTTACTTCTTCATCAAACGAATTACAAGAAATTGTAGTTGTCGGTTACGGTACGCAAACTAAAAAGGAAGTAACTGGAGCTGTCACAGTGCTTGGCTCTGAAAATATTGAAAAACTAAATCCTACACGTGTTGAACAGGCTCTGCAAGGACAAGTTTCGGGAGTGAATGTTACTTCTGGTTCAGGAGCTCCTGGGAGCGGCTTAAACATTCAAATTCGTGGAGTTTCAACCAATGGTGACAACAGGCCTTTGATTTTATTAGATGGGAATGTTATT
>JGI26088J50261_1000414_pt1 | contig 25634 bp, 23 predicted proteins | sample SaaInl1SG_22_DNA_FD_50261 | JGI IMG/M metagenome (IMG submission 50261)
ATGATGAGAGTCATCCGAAATCCAAGAATCGCGCCGACCATCGCCAGTGCGATGCCGGTATTGCCACTCGTGGCCTCGATTAAACGATCTCCCGGTGCGATTTCCCCTCGCTGTATTGCCCCTTGAATCATAAAAAATGCCGGACGGTCTTTGACCGATCCCGCAGGATTATTTCCTTCGAGTTTGCACAGTACCGTCACGCCGGCGGCGAGGCCCGTATTCAGGCGTTGCAGCCGCACCAACGGGGTATTTCCAAGAGTTGATTCAATGGTCGGATAGTGCACGGGGTCCTCCTTTGGCTGCGCTAGTTTACCGCAGACACGAGCGCCGTGTGCATGTGCTCAGTCGAACGACAGCGGTTGGCGGAAATAGCGTTCGTAGTGGCCCTCAGAAATTGCTAAGAACTCAGCATTCATTGCATCCCACACGGCCCACGGCTCGAGGCTCTTCACCTCTGGTAGAAGCTGCAAGCCACAGCGGCCGAGTTGACCAATGCGTCCTTTGGTTTGCCGGAACAGATCATAAGCCCACCACGCCGGCGATTGATCCGCGCGGTAGCGCAAGCCTGCTGAAATAAGTGCGCTACGCACATCCTCAGGGTTGAGAATCAATAAATACCGAGACACCACATCACCGATCAACTGGTCAAGTCTTGCAACCACCGAAGCCTTCTCAGACTCGCTGTAGCGGTTCCAATCGATGATCTCATGCGCAAAGCGCTTACAGCCGCGACAGACAGAGTCGCCATAGGTGGTCGAACACAACCCGACACAAGGGGTGGGAACGCGCATTGGCATCAGAGGGACGGGCGTGATTTTAGCTTCATGTGTTCTGTATCCGGCCATTTTTGCAAATTACAACCGCTCACCCCCGAAGAATTAATGACCAAATAAATTAAATTAGTCATAAAAAGGTCTAGATCCCATTTTTTGTTGATTTTTCATCGCATCAGGCGCACCATTTTCGCGCCATTTCATGAGGAGAGACTGATGTCGTTAGAGCAAATGACCGAATCCATGGGCGAGTGGAATCAAAAAGTGGCCGCTGCCGAAGAGATGATGCCGATGATCGGCCGTCTATTTCGCGAAAAATCAGTCGAGACCTCTATTTTTGGGCGACTACTCAACAATCGAACCGTCATCAATATCATCAAATGCTGTCGGTTCGCACGACAGGTGGAAGATGAGGAACTCAGCGTACAAGAGGCAAAACATGTCTTGGAAGCGGTTCAAACACTTGATCTCGCACCCTGCCACATTGATCTTGGCAAGCTAGCGGTAAACTACCGGCGCTCGGGGCAAGGACAAACCGTCGCCGAATATGTGTCCAACGAATTGAAGGCCGCCGCCAACAGCAGCCACCGTGAAACGCGAAAAACTGACATCGTCCTCTACGGATTCGGCCGGATCGGGCGATTACTGGCGCGCGAACTCATTGCCAAGTCAGGCTCGAAAGAAGCCATTCGGCTGCGTGCGATCGTAGTTAGACGCAACGGCGATAATGACCTGATCAAGCGCGCGAGCCTTCTGCGCCGCGACTCGGTACATGGTTCATTCGACGGCACCATTACAGTGGATCATGAAGGCAGCGCCATCATCGCCAATGGTCAACGCATCCAAGTAATTTATGCCGACAGTCCAAGCGAAATCGATTACACCGCGTACGGGATCGACCATGCGCTGATTGTCGACAACACCGGTAAGTGGCGTGACCGCGAGGGTCTTGCACAACACTTGCAATGTCCAGGGGCGAGTCGCGTGTTGTTGACTGCGCCAGGCAAAGGTGACCTGAAGAACATTGTACACGGAGTCAATCACGCCGAGATCACAGACGACGACAAGATCATCTCGGCAGCAAGCTGTACCACCAACGCGATCACACCAGTACTGGCCGCACTGGATGATAAGTACGGCGTACAAAACGGACACGTTGAAACAGTTCACAGCTACACCAACGATCAGAACCTGATCGACAACTTTCATCGAGGCGACCGTCGAGGACGTGCGGCAGCATTGAACATGGTGTTGACAGAAACTGGTGCAGCAAAAGCCGTTGCCAAGGCGCTACCGCAGCTAAAAGGCAAACTGACCGGCAATTCGATCCGTGTGCCGACCCCGAACGTGTCGATGGCGATCCTAAAACTGAATCTCGACACAGTAGTCGAAAAAGACGAACTGAATGACTACTTACGCCACGTAGCAGTGCATTCAAAACTGCAAAAACAGATCGATTACTCCAACTCGCCTGAAGCCGTGAGTTCTGACTTTGTCGGTTCGCGCGCCGCCGGAATCGTCGATGGCCTGGCCACCATCGCAACCGGCAATAACAGCTGCGTGATCTATGTCTGGTATGACAATGAATATGGCTACTCGTGCCAAGTCATTCGCTGCCTGCGGCAGATGACTAAGGCGACGTTGCCTGCGTTCCCGGCCGAAAACTGACAACTTGCCTGGTTCGCTCTGCGACCAAGTATGCACGCGAACCCGGCCTTTTTTTGCTAAACTTTTGTATTCTGGCGCGCCGTGAATCGATCCCAAAAAGATCTCCTCACCGCGCTCATGTCAACCTGAGCAAGGACGAAGACTGTGCTTGAAGACTACCGTAACCACGTGGCGGAACGTGCCGCCGAAGGCATTGTACCGAAACCATTAACTGCTGAGCAGGTCGCTGGCCTGGTGGAGCTTTTAAAAAACCCTCCCGCTGGTGAAGACGCATTTTTGCTTGACCTGCTCGCAAACCGCATCCCAGCAGGCGTTGATGAAGCGGCGTATGTTAAAGCGGCCTTTCTGACCGATATTGCCAAAGGGTCAGCGGCATCACCCTTGGTGTCGCGTGAAGAGGCAACGCGACTTCTCGGCACCATGCTCGGCGGCTACAACATTCCGCCCTTGGTTGAGTTACTCGATGATGCCGTAGTCGGCCCAGTCGCAGCCGACGCGCTCAAAAACACATTGTTAATGTTTGATGCATTCCATGATGTGGAAGACAAGCGTCAGGCTGGCAATGCGCTGGCACAAGCCGTGATGGAATCGTGGGCGAATGCCGAGTGGTTCCTAAAAAAGCCAGCCCTAGCTGATGCCATCACCGTCACCGTATACAAAGTCCCCGGTGAAACAAATACTGATGACCTGTCACCCGCAGTTGATGCCTGGAGTCGACCTGACATTCCTTTGCACGCACAGGCGATGCTGAAGGCTCGGATGGAGCGCCCGCTGGAAACCATCGAAGAGCTGAAACAACAAGGCCATCCAATCGCCTATGTGGGTGACGTAGTTGGCACCGGCTCCTCACGCAAGTCAGCCACCAACTCAGTGCTTTGGCACACNGGTGACGACATTCCCCACGTGCCCAACAAGCGCGCTGGTGGCGTTTGTATCGGTGGNAAAATTGCGCCGATCTTTTTCAATACCATGGAAGATGCCGGGGCATTGCCNATCGAATGCGATGTGACCCNAATGAACACAGGCGACGTGATTACNATCAAGCCGTATGCGGGTGTCATCACGAACCAACAGGGTGAAGTGATCGCCGAATTTACGCTGAAGAGCGAGGTCATTCTTGACGAAGTCCGTGCGGGCGGCCGAATCCCATTAATTGTTGGTCGCGGCCTGACCACACGAGCGCGCGAAGCCTTGGGTCTCGGTGCAACCGATGTATTCCGCACGCCAGCAGTACCGTCTGAAAGTAGCAAAGGATTCACCTTGGCACAAAAAATGGTCGGTAAAGCCTGTGGCGTGGCCGGCGTCCGTGCAGGCACCTATTGTGAGCCACGGATGACTACAGTGGGCTCACAAGACACAACCGGGCCAATGACCCGCGATGAACTGAAAGAGTTGGCGTGCCTTGGCTTCCAAGCGGACCTGACGATGCAGTCATTCTGTCACACTGCTGCCTACCCAAAGCCTGTGGATGTTGAAACACAACACACACTACCGGATTTCATTATGAATCGCGGCGGCGTGTCGTTGCGTCCCGGAGATGGCATCATCCACTCATGGCTGAATCGCATGTTGCTGCCTGACACCGTTGGTACAGGCGGCGATTCGCACACGCGCTTCCCGATCGGAATTTCATTCCCCGGTGGGTCAGGCCTCGTGGCTTTCGCCGCGGCAACTGGCGTGATGCCTTTGGATATGCCTGAATCCATCTTGGTACGCTTCAAGGGAACCATGCAGCCTGGCATCACGCTGCGTGATCTTGTTAATGCCATTCCGTATGCAGCGCTCCAACGCGGTCTTCTGACTGTTGGCAAGGAAGGGAAAAAGAATTGCTTCTCTGGTCGAATACTCGAGATTGAAGGACTACCCACACTGACTGTCGAGCAAGCTTTTGAATTGTCGGATGCATCCGCCGAGCGTTCTGCAGGTGGTTGTACGATTAAGCTCGACGAATCTTCGATCGCTGAGTACCTGCAATCAAACATTACCCTGTTGAAGTGGATGATCGCGGATGGCTATGGCGACGCACGGACCATTGGACGCCGTATCAAGGCCATGGAAGCTTGGCTGGCTAATCCAGAATTGATGGAGGCTGATGCCGATGCCGAGTACGCAGAAATCATCGAAATCGATCTGGCGGACATTAAGGAGCCCTTATTGGCGTGCCCTAACGATCCAGATGACGTCAAGCCATTGTCCGAAATTCAAGGGACTCCGATTGACGAAGTCTTCATCGGCTCGTGCATGACCAACATCGGNCACTANCGCGCCGCCGGTGAACTGCTGAAAAAAGTCGGATCAATCCCAACGCGTCTGTGGATTGCACCACCGACTCGGATGGATGAGCACCAGTTAATGGAAGAAGGGTATTACGCGATCTACGGTAAGGCCGGCGCGCGTACAGAAATGCCCGGCTGCTCGCTTTGTATGGGTAACCAAGCACGGGTGGCAGACAACGCCACTGTTGTTTCGACCTCGACTCGGAACTTTCCGAACCGTCTCGGCAATGGCGCTAACGTCTTCCTATCAAGTGCCGAACTGGCTGCCGTGGCTTCGATTCTCGGACGCCTACCCACAGTCGATGAGTACATGACCTACGCAAAAGATATTGATGCGATGGCGGGAGAGATTTACCGATACATGAATTTCCATCAGATTGCGGAATTCCAGGCGAAAGCCCAAGAAGCGCAAATCCCAATGGAAGAAATCGCCTAATCCCTCGCGCATAAAAAACCCGGGTCATGCCCGGGTTTTTTTTATTCAAACGGTCAAACCTCTAAGGGCACCGGTGACACCACAATACCATTGTCGTCAGCAGCGATAAAATCACCGGGGTGGATTGTCACACCAGCAAAGGTGACTGGAACATCCAATTCACCCACGCCTTTTTTGTCAGTTTTGATGGGATGCGATGCCAGCGCCTGCAATCCAATGTCCATCGTAGCCAGCATCTCAACATCGCGAATACAGCCGTACACAATGAAACCTACCCAACCGTTAGACAATGCGGTGGCAGCGACCATGTCACCGACCAGAGCGCGACGCAATGAACCACCACCGTCGACGACGATCACACGACCCTCGCCTGGAGTGGCCACCAACTCTTTGATTCTCGAGTTATCTTCGAAGCATTTCACCGTGGCACAGAGTCCAGAAAACGCCTCGCGTCCACCATAGTTTGTGAACATGGGATCGAGAGCAGCAATACCGCCCTCGTAGGCATCACACAGGTCCGGTGTCGACTTCATTCCTTGTTGTCCTGCGCATCCGCCAGGAAGAACCAAGTCTCCAACACGGTGTCTGGGTTCAGCGAGACCGAGTCGATCCCCTGCTCCATCAACCAAAAAGCCAGATCCGGATGGTCAGAGGGGCCCTGACCACATATTCCGATGTACTTACCGGCCTTATTACACGCAGCAATAGCGCGAGACAGCAGGAACTTGACCGCGGGATTGCGCTCGTCAAATGCGGCCGCCACGATTCCTGAGTCCCGATCAAGACCCAGTGTCAACTGCGTCAGATCGTTTGACCCAATCGAGAATCCGTCAAAATACTCGAGAAACTCCTCAGCCAAGACCGCGTTGGATGGTAATTCGCACATCATGATGATCTCGAGACCATTTTGGCCGCGCTCAAGTCCATTGGCTTTGAGCAACTCGATCACCGCAGAAGCCTCTTCGAGTGTCCGTACAAACGGCACCATAATGGCCACATTGGTGAGGCCCATGGTGTCACGCACCTTTTTCAGCGCGCGACACTCAAACTCGAAACAAGGCCGAAATGCCTCAGAGATGTAGCGCGATGCACCACGGAAGCCCAACATCGGATTTTCTTCTTCTGGCTCATACAGCGTACCGCCAATCAAATTTCGGTACTCATTAGATTTGAAATCCGACAGCCGAACAATCACGCGCTCAGGCGCAAATGANGCGCCGAGTGTCGCAATNCCCTCAACCAACTTTTCAACGTAAAAGTCNGTCGGGCTTGCGTAGCCACCGATGCGGTCTGCGATTTCTTCTTTCAAATCCGCCGGCAAGGTGTCGAAGTCCATCAGGGCACGTGGATGCACTCCAATCATGCGGTTGATAATAAACTCAAGTCGCGCCAAACCAATGCCTGCATGCGGTAATCTCTGGAAGTCAAAAGCACGATCCGGATTACCGACGTTCATCATGATTTTGAATGGCAGCTCTGGCATCGCGTCAACACTGGTTACCCGGTGGTCGTACGGCAAGATGCCCGCATAAATATGCCCTGTATCACCCTCGGCACAGCTGACCGTGACATCCACACCATCACGCAACAATTCTGTTGCATCACCACATCCAACCACAGCGGGGATGCCTAATTCACGGGCAATAATTGCTGCATGACAGGTCCGGCCACCGCGATTGGTCACAATCGCTGATGCCCGTTTCATCACCGGCTCCCAGTCTGGATCCGTCATGTCAGTGACGAGCACATCACCGGGTTGCACCTCGTCCATCCTCGCCAAATCTTTGACAAGGCGCACTGGACCCTGACCGATCTTCTGGCCGATGGCGCGACCCTGCGCCAATACCTCGCTCTTTTGCTTCAGAACGAAACGCTCCATTTGGCGGCCGTCTTGCTGGCTTTGAACTGTCTCAGGACGTGCCTGAACGATGTAAAGCTGTCCGTCATCACCATCACGCGCCCACTCAATATCCATCGGGCGTCCGTAGTGCTTCTCGATGATCAATGCCTGACGCGCTAGCGATTCGATTTCAGCATCGGTGATACAGAACACCTTTCGCTCACTCGGCGCCACATCCACAGTCTCGACCGACCGACCGGGCTTTGATGAGTCGGCGTACACCATTTTGATCAGTTTAGAACCACGCGTGCGTCGTAAAATCGCAGGCCGGCCAGCCTCGAGTGTAGGCTTGTGAACATAAAATTCATCTGGATTGACCGCACCCTGCACCACGGTCTCACCCAGACCATAAGCTGCAGTAACAAACACCACATCGCGGAAACCGCTCTCAGTGTCCATGGTAAACAAGACACCTGCCGCGCCAGTCTCTGAACGCACCATCCGCTGAATGCCAGCTGAGAGCGCCACTAATTCATGAGCGAACCCTTGGTGCACTCGGTAAGAAATCGCTCGGTCGTTAAATAAGGATGCAAACACTTCCTTAATCGCCAACTTTACGTTCTCGATCCCAGAAATATTCAAGAACGTTTCTTGTTGGCCAGCAAAGGATGCGTCAGGTAAATCTTCTGCTGTCGCCGACGAACGTACCGCAACCTTCATCTCCGGGTTGTCCGCGATCATTTGCGCAAACGCCGTTTCGATTGCTTCATCTAAGGCTGGCTGGAAGGGCGTTTCGATGATCCAACTGCGAATCTGCGCTCCTGTTTTCGCCAGCGCATTGACGTCTTCAACGTCCAGTACATCGAGTGCTTGGTTGATCCGGTCGGCAAGATTTTCATGCTGCAAAAACTCGCGATAGGCATGTGCAGTCGTCGCAAATCCGTTTGGCACGCTGACGCCAGCCCCCGCCAGATTCGAAATCATTTCGCCCAGCGATGCATTTTTCCCACCCACACGCTCAACATCATGCATGCCGAGCTGATCAAACCACAGGATATAGTTGTCCAACAGGAATCCCCTTCCGTCTTGTGTCTTTGAAACCACTAACGCAGACTTGTCGTGAGTGTGCTTCCATGCACGACTCNTTCAACGTCACGTGGTCGTCGATAAAGCCGACAAGTATAAATGATTTGGAACCGAATATGGCCTCAGAAATTCGTCCAGTTTTCTTTATTTCAGATGGCACAGGTCTCACCGCCGAGGGTCTCGGCCAGGCGCTTTTAAGCCAGTTTGATACTGTGACCTTTGAAAAGACCACGCTGCCCTACGTAGACACAGTTGAGAAAGCGAAAAAAGCGGTGGCTGAAATCAATGCAGCTGGAGCCTCACACAAAATCACCCCGATCGTGTTTGACACTATTGTGAACCAAGAGGTGCGCGACGTCTTAGCACACTGCGAGGGATTCTTAGTCGATATTTTCCAAACTTTTTTGAAACCCCTGGAGCGCGAACTTGGCCGAAGCTCGAGCTATTCTGTCGGCATGAGTCACGCTGTCGCACCCGATGGTCAATATGGCAGACGGATTGATGCTGTTAACTTCGCGCTAGATAACGATGATGGCGCGCGAATTCGGTATTACGATCAAGCCGATTTAATTCTCATTGGCGTATCACGCTCGGGTAAAACACCGACTAGTCTCTATCTGGCCATGCAATACGGTCTCAAGGTTGCAAACTATCCGATTACTGAAGACGACTTAGACGACGATGCGCTACCGGATACACTCCGCAAATACAAACCAAAACTCTTCGGGCTGACTATTGATCCCGAGCGTTTGCAGGCAATCCGTGAAATGCGTCGACCCGAGAGTCGCTATGCCTCGATCAAACAGTGCCAATACGAGGTTAATGAAGTTGAGGCGTTGTATCGGCGACATGCCATTCCATTTTTGTCCACTACTGACCGTTCAGTCGAAGAAATCAGTGGGCGCATTTTGCAAATGACAGGCAAACGCAAGACCCTTCGCTAACGACGAAAATGTTTCAGCAACACATCCGCCAGTGCGTCTGGTTTTTGATAGGGCATGGCATGGTCAACGCCTGCAATCACTTGATATGACCAATGGTCTCGAACTTGAGCCAGACGCTGGTGTAGCGCATGTGCAGGTTCGGGGCTTTTGCCTCCAATCACACTCAGTGTTTGCGGTGCCGCATCAATTAAAGCCATTCGATCAACATGCCACGCGGCCTCGTTCACTGCCATCAGCGCATAGGCCAATCCCAGAGGACGTGAGGCCAAACGCTGAATCGTCATTCGCTCAACACGTGGATGTCTCGAACGCTTGGGCGCAATCAGATCTAAAAATGCAGTTACTCCTGCAACCGGATCATCGTTTCGAATCAATGACTCCACCGCATCTGCGTACGCTGCTCGCACCAAACGCAGTGCGTTAACCGACTCACGCTCCAGTAATGCAGGCTCAATCAAAGCCAGCCGCTGCACACGTGCGGGCGCATGTGCTGTCCACAGTAAGCTTGCCAATCCGCCGAAGCTGTAGCCAACCAAATCGCAAGTAACGATTTGATAGGCTGATGCGACGGACTCAAGGTCGCTAGTCAATTGATCTAATTGCAGGGGTCGGTCTACAAAATCCAATGCGTGCGACCTCCCCATACCGCGAAGGTCGACCGCAAAGACACGGCGATAACTGGAGAATTTCGGCAACATCGGATACCAAGTCAGCTCAGACGCGACGCCGGCTCCATGTAATAACACCAAGTCGCCAGAACCACTTGGGTTCTCCAGACGATGCACGGCAATCTGGTAATCGGGAACAGCCAGCATCTCCACATGTGGAATGCGCTGCGGAGATGACATCAGAGCATCGGAACCTTGACTGATTCAAAGATCTGCTCGGCCTCAGCCCGACCTTGGCTACGCAACAACTTGCCGATGATGTCGCGAGACAGATGAGGTGCAAATAAATTTACGAACCGATACATGTATCCCCGTAGGAAGGTACCACGCCGAAATGCAATCGAAGTGACACTTGGGCTAAAAAGGTGGCTCGCACTGACTGGCACCAGGTCGCTATCCGTCGACGGATCATGCGCCATATCAGCCACAATCCCCACCCCTAAACCGAGGCGTACGTAGGTTTTGATCACGTCCGCATCGGCCGCAGTAAACACCACTTTCGGCGTTAACCCCTCTTTTTCAAAGGCCTCATCGAGCCGAGACCGACCGGTAAAACCGAAGACATACGTCACGATCGGATACCTTGCCAACTCCACCAGGGTCAGTGGGTGATCAAGGGCTGCCAACGGGTGATCCTTAGGCACGATCACAGCCCGATTCCACTGATAACAAGGCATCATTAACAAATTCGAAAAGTGCTCCAAACCTTCAGTTGCGATCGCAAAATCGACCTCGCCACTGGCTGCCATCTCAGCAATTTGCGCTGGCGTGCCTTGCTGCATTTGCAGTGACACTTCCGGATACTCTTGCATGAATTGGTGGATGATCGGCGGCAAAACATAGCGTGCTTGAGTGTGCGTAGTTGCGATGGACAAGACCCCTTTGGTCTCATCGGAGAATTCCTGAGAGATCTGCTTGATCGCATCGACTTTGTGCAAAATCTCGCTGGCGACTCGCAGGACCTCTTCGCCCGCCGGGGTGATCGAGACAAGATGCTTACCATTGCGCGCAAAAACTTCAACGCCCAATTCTTCCTCGAGCAAGCGTATTTGCTTCGAGATTCCAGGCTGCGATGTAAATAAGCTTTGCGCAGTCGCCGACACGTTGAGCTCGTGATTGGCTACCTCATAAATGTACCGAAGTTGTTGCAGTTTCATTTATTTGCCGTTGACTTGATGTATCTCAAAGCATTCATGTGTGGATTCGCGCTTATAACCGTTTTATACTGTTGATTCCTGCCATAATAACCATAACGACTAGCCAAGTCGCATCTTTTTTCAGGAGCCAGCTTCACATGTCATCCGTTTGGATGCTTCACGTGCTGGCATATAACGATTTATACTATGCATAGACAAATTTGTCATAAAAGGAAGGATTAGGATGCTGCTGCTGCTGAAACTCACCCCGCCTATGATTACCGTACCGTGCGCCAATTTGCGATCATGGCAGTGGTTTGGGGCATCGTCGGCATGGGAGTCGGTGTGCTTATTGCCGCGCAATTGGTGTGGCCGGAATTACTTGCATCTGAATTCACCCATTTTGGAAGATTAAGACCACTGCACACGAACTCCGTGATTTTCGCCTTCGGTGGATGCGCCCTCTTCGCCACATCGTATTATTGCGTCCAACGAACATGCCAAACGCCACTTGCGTTTCCAGCCTTGGCTCGATTTACCTTTTGGGGTTGGCAACTTGTGATTTTGGCTGCGGCCATCACGCTCCCGCTTGGCTTTACGAGCTCGAAAGAATATGCCGAACTTGAGTGGCCTATTGACCTGTTGATCGCTGCGGTTTGGATTTCTTATGCGATCGTGTTTCTTGGCACGATTGCCAAAAGAAAGACACCACACATCTATGTTGCCAACTGGTTTTTCGCGGCCTTCATCCTGGTAGTGGCTGTTCTACACATCGTCAACAGCGCGGCGATTCCTGTCAGTCTGTTCAAGTCCTACAGTGTGTACGCAGGCGCTATGGATGCCATGATTCAATGGTGGTACGGACACAATGCCGTAGGCTTTTTCTTAACTGCCGGCTTCCTTGGCATGATGTATTACTTCGTCCCTAAACAAGCCGGGCGCCCGGTGTATTCGTACCGGCTATCCATCGTACATTTTTGGGCTTTGATCGCGACCTATATGTGGGCCGGCGCGCACCACCTGCACTACTCAGCTCTTCCGGATTGGGCACAATCCGTCGGCATGGTGATGTCCATCATTCTGCTTGCACCGAGCTGGGGTGGAATGATCAATGGCGTCATGACGTTGTCAGGGGCATGGCACAAACTTCGCACGGATCCAATCCTTCGCTTCTTGGTCGTATCACTGTCGTTCTACGGAATGTCCACATTTGAAGGGCCGATGATGTCGATCAAGACCGTGAATGCACTATCTCACAATACAGATTGGACAATCGGTCACGTGCATTCTGGTGCACTTGGATGGGTGGCAATGGTGTCCATCGGCTCGCTATATCACCTGATTCCGAAGGTGTTAGGCATTGCCCAGATGCATTCAGCTCGGCTAATTAACCTGCATTTCTGGCTAGCGACTGTCGGCACCGTCTTGTACATCGCGGCAATGTGGGTGAATGGCATCATGCAAGGTCTGATGTGGCGAGCTGTGAATAGCGACGGGACACTCACCTACAGCTTTGTTGATGCAGTAGAAGCCAGCTACCCAGGCTGGATCATCCGTGTCATCGGTGGCGCGATCTTCCTCGCCGGTATGCTGATCATGATGTACAACGTCTACCGCACGGTTGATGACGCCAAGCGGGAAGATGCGATTCGCGACACCAGTACCCCAGACGTCGCAGCAGCGTAAGGAGAAGTCGATGAAATCACATGAACGTGTTGAAAAAAATCTTGGGCTGCTCTCTGTTCTGATCCTGCTCGTGATCAGCTTCGGTGGTCTGGCTGAAATCGTTCCGTTGTTCCACATGTCGAAAACAACAACGCCAATCGAAGGCATGAAGCCTTGGACAGCGCTCGAACTGGAAGGCCGCGANATATACATCCGCGAAGGTTGCCACGTCTGCCACACGCAGATGGTCCGACCTTTTAGAGCAGAAACAGAACGTTACGGTCATTATTCAGTGGCGGGCGAATCCGTATGGGAGCGCCCATTCCTCTGGGGCTCAAAGCGAACCGGGCCCGACTTAGCCCGTGTAGGTGGCAAATATTCGGATGACTGGCATCGAGCACACATGTACAACCCGCGNGACGTTGTACCTGAATCCAATATGCCGTCCTTCCCGTGGTTGTTCCAGAATACGCTGACCGGCGAGACCACTCCTGACAAAATGCGCGTATTGCAGGGGCTGGGAGTTCCTTACACAGACGCCCAAATCGAGACGGCACGAGAAGATGTTCGTGGCAAACGCGAGATTACTGCGTTAATTGCTTACTTGCAGGGCCTAGGCACTGTAATGAAAGGNCAATAAGCGATGGATTACTACGATTGGCTTGGGGTGTTGAGTGTCGTGATGTTGCTGATGTTTCTTGGGATTGGCTGGTGGGCCTATAACCCAAAAAACAAGGCTCGCTTCGAAGAAGCGGCGAACTCACTGTTTGACGAAGATCCAGCCGATCGCTCTGATGGAGAGAAACACTGATGTTTAACGATTCCCTGCCAACTTTTTGGAGCATCTGGGTCGCTTTTATTACCCTTCTGGTTATTTTGGGTTGTGCGGTTCTGGTCATGCTGGTCCGCAAATCGGAACGATTCAAAGACGAAACCGAAGAAACAATGGGCCACACATTCGATGGCATTGAGGAGTTCGACAACCCCTTGCCGCGGTGGTGGTATTTCAAGTTNCTCGGCACCATCGTGTTCGGCCTCGGGTACCTTATCCTCTATCCAGGCCTTGGTAATTTCCAAGGCGCACTCGGATGGACATCGACCGGGCAATACGATGAGGAAGTCGCGGCAGCAGAAGTCCGGTACGGACCTGTGTTTGCAGCCTTTGCCGAGCGNCCGATCGAAGAACTTGTCGTTGACCCAAAAGCACTTGAAGTGGGTGGACGCCTGTTCTCTAACAACTGTGCGGTCTGTCATGGATCTGGTGGAAAAGGTGCTTACGGATTCCCGAACCTCACCGATTCAGATTGGCTGTACGGTGGCACACCTGACCAAATCAAAACATCTCTGAACGTCGGTCGTCTGGCNAATATGCCCGCATGGCAAACTATTTTGGGCGATACGGGGATTGAGGAAACTTCGCACTATGTGGTCAGTTTGTCAGGCCGCGGCCATGACCCTGAGTTAGCTGCCAAGGGTCAAACGCACTACCAGACGTACTGCGCGGCATGTCACATGCCAACGGGTGAGGGNATGCATGCGCTCGGCGCACCGAATCTGACCGACGACATCTGGCTCTACAAAGCACCCAATCTCACCATCCTTGAATCTGTGAAGCAGACGCTGCGGCACGGCCGCCAGGGCGTGATGCCAGCGCAGTTGCCGCGATTGGGCGAAGACAAGGTGCACCTCCTTACTGCGTATGTGTACAGTCTGAGTCAACAGCCCTAATCCCATGAACGACCGAATCCCAGTGGTTGAGGTCGCCGATGAAGCCGGTGAGCGCCTTGCTCACCGTGCAGTTCCTGCTTATCTCACCCAACAAGGGGTCTACACTCGGGGCACGTCTGGGTTCTTCCAAAACATTCGACTGTATTCAGGGATTTTTTTATTGGGGATGTACTTTCTGCTCCCCTGGTTGAATTGGGGCGATCGCCCCATGGTGTGGTTCAATTTCCCCGAACGTCAGTTCTTCGTATTTGCTGCCACATTTTGGCCACAAGACCTGGTTCTGCTCTCCTGTCTTTTAATCCTCTGTGCTTTTGGCCTGTTTTTTGTCACCGTTTTTGGTGGTCGTGTGTGGTGTGGATTCACCTGCCCGCAAACCGTATGGACACAAATCTTCATGTGGGCGGAGCGATTGACTGAAGGCGATCGTAATGCCCGCATCAAATTAGACAAAGCTCCGATGACTCCCACAAAATTTCGTAAAAAGATTGCGAAACATGGGCTGTGGTTCGCTGTTGCTTGGGCGACCGGCTTTACCTTTGTTGCATACTTTATTCCCGCGCGCGAGCTTGTAATCGACCACTGGACCGGGCAAGCATCTGTTGCCGCCTATGTCTGGATCGGCTTATTCACAGCAGCAACCTACGTCAATGCAGGCTTCATGCGTGAAAAGGTCTGTATTCACATGTGCCCCTATGCCCGCTTTCAATCCGTAATGTTTGACAAAGACACCCTGAATGTCGCCTATGACATCGCGCGCGGAGAGCCTCGAGGTGGACGGAAACGTGGGCAACCCACAGAAACGAGTCAAGGTGACTGCATCGATTGTGGTTTATGCGTTCAGGTCTGCCCAACTGGAATCGACATCCGTGACGGGCTGCAATACGAGTGTATTCAGTGCGCCTTGTGCATCGATGCCTGTGACTCAGTTATGGACAAGATGGGTTATGCGCGCGGTTTGGTTCGCTATGCCACTGAGCGTGAGCTGAGTGGTGGCAGAACACACTGGTTGCGTCCGCGACTTTTGGGGTATGGGGCGGCCATGCTCCTCATGTGCGCTGCTTTTGGCTACGCTTTAACACATCGGAGTCCCATTGATGTGAAAATTGCCCGTGATCGAGGTGCACTATTTACCGAAAGTCGCACCGGGGATATTGAAAACAGTTACACACTCACCATCTTCAATAAGACCTCATATGACGAAACCTATGAAGTGAATCTAACCGACAGGCCGGGCGCGCGCTTGGTGGGCCCAGGAGAGCTGGCATTGGCACCCGGGCAGACTCGTGTCGTGGTCTATCAGGTGCAGATGGCTCCAGAACTCGTTGTGTCATCCAGACTACCGATTGCATTTCGTATCGAGCCATCGAAAGATGCAAACAACGAAGTACGTATTGAATCAACATTTATTGGACCGGATCGCTGGCAATGAGCACACCAAAACCCTGGTACAAAGAGCCCTGGCCATGGCTTTTCATGGCACCGATCGCCACGGCGATGGTCGTCGGATTTAGCATGCTCGGTGTCGCCATCAAAACCAACGATGGATTGGTGACCGACGACTATTACCGACAAGGTGTCCTATACAACGAGAATAAAGAACGTGATGACCTGGCAAAGACTCTGGGNATCAANGGGCTACTTACCATGGACGAAATCACCGGCGACATTTTACTGACCATGGAGTTTGGTCAAGCCGAGCCAGTGGCGCGTATTGTGGGAGCATTGCGTAGTCCCACATTCGCCAGGGATGATCAAACCTTCACTCTCACAGCGATTCGCCCGGGATTCTTTCAAGCATCAATCCCACAGATGCGAGCAGGCGCATGGAACATCGAATTAGTCGCACCCGACGGGACCTGGCGCATCGTAGAACGCATCGGATTGCCATTGGCAGGACCTACTCACATTGCCCCTTGAGCCTACTGCCTGTTTCCATTGCGGCGAACCCTGTGATGCAGATCAAACGCAATTCCGCACCTATCAGGGCGAAGAACAAAGCCTTTGTTGCCATGGATGCGCGAGCGCATTGGACTGGATTGAAGCACAGGGGCTCGACGCTTTTTATCGTTACCGGGACCAACACGCCCCACGACCTGACGATCAAACCCATTGGACACTGTTTGACGATCCCGAGTTTTTGAACGCCCACTCACTCGCAATTGATTCTGACTTGCGCGAAATCGAACTTTCCATTGCACAAATTCGCTGTGCTGCCTGCACCTGGTTATTGGAACGCGTGCTCGCCGCAACTGAAGGTGTTGTGCAAAGCCATGCGCATTTGGGACGACGCTCACTCACTATTCGATGGAAACCGCATGACGTGGCGCTCTCCAAAGTTCTAGCTCGGCTGGATCAACTGGGTTACGCAGCTACTCTTTTGACAGATGAAACTGCTGCCAGACAACGCAAGCAAGAACGTAAAAGTCTGCTCAAACGAATTGGCGTCGCGGGTCTTGGCACCATGCAAGTCATGATGTTTGCAGCTGCGCTCTATGTGGGTGAAGCGTCATTTATTGAAGCAGATCAACGCCAATTTCTTCGTTGGGTGTCGCTTATTGTCTCGATTCCAGTGATGCTCTACGCAGCACAGCCATTTTTTCTCGGTGCATGGCGTGATCTCACCCACCGCCGTCTGGGAATGGATGTGCCCGTCGCATTGGCCCTGTCGTTGGCCTGGACCGCTTCTATCATCGCCACAGTCTTGGGTGTCGGGGAGGTCTACTTCGATTCAGTGTCGATGTTTGCCCTATTTTTGCTAACCGGGCGCTACCTTGAGATGCAAGCGCGGCATCAAGTCCTTGACAGCCCCGTTGAAGCGCGACCGATGCCCATGACACTGGCTCGACAGCGACATGATGGGCAGCTCGAACAGGTGCCTGTTGCAGCTTTGAGGCCTGGGGATTTGGTGCAATTGGCGGCGGGGCAACAAACACCCGTCGATTTGTGTTTGGTCTCGGCTACTGGATCGATGGATACACAAGCGCTGACCGGCGAGTTTGAGCAACGCACAGTCCTCGCCGGGGATGAAATCCTGGCGGGATCGGTCAATGGGCCTACAAGCATCAATGCAACCGTGCTTCGCATCGGACAGAATGCCTTTCTGGGCAAACTGGAGCATCTGGCCCGTCAAGCCGAGCAAATGGATGCACCAGAAACCCGCTGGACTGAACCCTTGATTCGATGGTTCATTGCCGCGGTCCTTACAGTGTCCGGCTTGACCTTGGTTGGTTGGTGGTCCACGGATCCTGTCAAAGCCTTTGAGTATGCGTTATCTGTATTGGTTGTTACCTGCCCTTGTGCACTGTCTCTGGCCATCCCTACGGCCTGGACTGTGACCATCCGGACCCTCCGTAAATCTGGCATCTTATTGTTAAATCCAAACCACCTGTTGGCGTTCGCCAACGCAAAGCATTGGGTGTTCGATAAAACAGGGACGCTGACCGAAGGACGTTTCGCGATCCAGGCTGTGCGTCAATTGGACATGGACACACCCATTGATGATGCCTTATCCCTGCTCAGTGGATTGGAGGCCAATTCACCTCATCCAATCGCATATGCGTTCCGTGATCGCCCCACTACTCCGATGACAGAAACGCGACAAATACCTGGCGTTGGTATTGAGGGCACGCACAATGGTGTCAACTACAATGTCCGCCGCGCACACCTACCAGAAGCAATCCATGGTCACGAAAACGAGCTGACGATTACCTTGGTGCGAGATGGCACACCCATACTTTCTGTGGCTCTTGATGATGCGATTCGCACCGATGCAGCTGATGTAATTGGCCAACTGCAAGCCGAAGGAGTAAACACCGTCCTCCTGAGTGGCGATCACACGGCTCGCGTGGAAACGATTGCCACTGCACTTGGGCTGCCCAATTGGCAGGCTGAACTCTCGCCGGAGGGCAAAATGCATGCATTGGCAGACATTGATGGGTCGAAGGTGATGGTCGGTGATGGGCTGAATGATGCTCCGGTTCTCGCCGCAGCCAATGGCAGCGTGACGTTCGCACAAGCCTCAGATCTGACACGCCTCTCCGCTGGTGTGGTACTGCTCTCACCTAACCTCCACGCACTGATTGATTTACGCCGCCATGCAAAGAAAAGCCGGCAAGTGATTAAGCAAAGTTTATTTTGGGTTTTAATGTACAACCTCACCGCGGTACCCTTTGCGGTGGCAGGTCTGGTCCCACCTTGGCTCGCAGCCATTGGCATGTCCGCCTCAAGTGTCTTTGTCATCACCAACGCGTTGAGGCTAAAGAAGCTGTCATGACCGTTATTTATGCACTGATTCCTCTCTCAATCATGTTGTTGGCCCTAGCCATTTTTGCATTCCGCTGGGCAGTCAGGTCAAAGCAATTCGATGATCTGGATCGATCAGGGACAGAGTTCCTATTTGATGACGACGACGAGCTGCATCGTCGTGCCATCGAGCAAGAGCGCAAGCGCGGCAAAGCATCCGATGATTGATGCACTGTGCACCGATCCTATTGGAGCAGGGGCAGCACTCTTAATCGGCTTATTCGGCTCTGCGCATTGCTTAGTGATGTGCGGCGGAATTACTGCAGCGTTCAGTCTGTCGGTGCCCGAGGCCAAACGCCGAGGATTGATTTTTTGGTCGCTGATTGGATCGGCATCGGCCGGCCGAATCGTCTCTTACACTGCGCTTGGGGTCGTTTTTGGGCTGCTGGGGGGCTGGCTTCGTGCAGATCATGAGTTACTGACCATGGGTTTCCGTCTCGTGGCCGGCGGTGTTCTGATTGCCATGGGGCTTTGGGTCAGCCAAGTGTGGCAGGGCCTTAGTGCACTTGAACGTCTCGGCGCCCGTTTTGTTGTCCCGGTCATTGAGCGGGTGCGCTCGAGAGCGGCACCTGATCGCTCAATCAATGCCTTCAAATACGGCCTTGCTTGGGGCTTCCTGCCCTGTGGATTGGTGTATTCCGCGCTTCTTTGGTCTGCTTCGACCGGACACGCGGGTCAGGCGGGGACACAGATGCTGCTGTTTGGCCTTGGGACAGTTCCGGCGATTCTCGGCGCCGGCTATCTGAGCGCGGGAATCAAGTTTTCAATAGAGAGTCCTTGGTTCCGGCGCGGTTCTGGCGCACTCATCGGCCTCTATGGACTGTGGACACTGTTGCCTGCACTGATGATAACCTGAGGAGCCTCTTCGAAAGGCCCTAACCAAGGGTTCAAAGCCTCTTCCGCAAGCGCGTCACGAATCTCCGCCTCATTAGGCAACGGGTTTGCTTTTCGGAACGCCAAAAGTTCCTCAGGCGGCAAACTCTCAAAGGCAAACAGCTCGGTATCCAACAGGTGCGAGGGTACGACGTTCTGCAAGCCACGAAACAGATTCTCCACCCGCCCAGGAAAACGCCGCTCCCAATCCGAAATCATGGCTTTAATTTCCGCCCGTTTGAGATTTGGTTGTGACCCACACAGATTGCACGGAATAATCGGAAACTGTTCATCCGCGGCAAAGGCTGCAATATCCGCCTCCTTGCAGTAAGCCAATGGGCGAATGACAACATAGCGCCCATCATCCGACATCAGTTTGGGAGGCATGGTTTTCAGTTTCGAGCCAAAAAAGAGATTCAGAAAGAGTGTTTCCACCATGTCATCGCGGTGATGACCCAGTGCGATCTTAGTCACCCCATTGGCCTCGGCAAATCCATACAGAGTTCCGCGACGAAGTCGGGAGCAAAGACCGCAGGTTGTCCGGCCTTCCGGCACAACCCGTTTCACTGTTGAATAGGTGTCTCGCTCGATCACATGAAATGGTACCGGCTTCGACGCCATGTACGCTGGCAATATATGCTCCGGAAATCCGGGCTGTTTTTGGTCCAGATTTACCGCAATCAATTCAAAGGACACCGGCGCTGACTTTTGCAATGCAATCAACATCTCAAGCAGCGTGTAACTGTCTTTCCCGCCAGATAGGCAAACCATCACACGATCACCAGCTTCGATCATCTGATAATCCGCGATCGCTTGGCCGGTCAGACGGCGCAGTCGCTGCTGACGCTTTCCACGTTCATGGGCTTTGGAGTCGTGTGCTCGGGTCACTTTGATCGCTTCAACTTTACATAGGCCATGGCCACTGTTGTGGCATCACCAAGCGCCGTGTGTCGGCCGAACACAGGCACCTGCAAATCCGCAAGGATTTCCTCAAACCCCAAATGGGGCACTGCATCAGGCCGGTATTTCACCACAGATTTACGGTAAACATCAGCCAAATCGATGATTTGATTTGGCAACGAAAACCCAAGCATGGGCTTGGTATACCGGTCTAAAAATTTCAAATCGAACTGAATGTTGTAGCCAAGGATTGGTCGATTGCCAACAAACTCAATCAAGGCCATCACCGCAGTCTGTATGTCAACGGCCTCATCGAGATCTTGCTTCCGAATCCGATGAATCCGTATGGACTCTTCGGAGAGACGCTCGCGGTGATCAATCATGGCCTCAAAGGCGTCACCCGTTTTGACCTGCCGACCGTCGATTTTGACCGCTGCAATTGAGATGACCTCATCCAGTTTTGGATCAAGGCCTGTCGTCTCGCAATCGATCGACACCACTTCCGAACCAGTGTACGCATCGAACAAATGACTCAGATCTGAATTGCGATTTTTAAACCGATCAGCCAGTCGAACAAGTGTGCGAGACAGCATCGTTATCCTCGAATATGAAGTTCAAGAGCAAGCCACTCTTTGAACTCCTTGATGACATGAAGCGCCTCGCGCAGCAGATCGCGATCAAGTCGATTCAGTGTTTTCACCGCGATGCGATTGTGCGTGACCTGGGAACCATCATCCGTTCCAGATGCCTCCAGTTGCTCTAGCTGCGTTTGCAGCCGAAGTTGCATAAATAACGAGAGCGCACTTTCCAGATTACGCCCAAGCCGCTCATGCATCGCACCAATTTGCACAAGCTCTTCGATACGTCTGTAGGTGTTCGTTTGTCTGACACGGTATTTCAGCGCCAGTGAGCGGATACCATGCACCAGCGGAAACACGCCACCTTTTTTGATATCTAAGCCCTCTGCGTCACTTCTGACATTGCCGAACAGAGTCAACGGCACCGCAAAATTCATCACAGGACGGGCAAAATGCGCCAAGAAGATGTCGTTACCGCGCATGTGGTCATGGGCCCAGTGCGACAGATCATCAAAAATCTTCCGATTGCCGGCGACAAAGTGTCCATCCAACGAGATCGCCATCTTCATCTGCGTCTCCTCAGTCATGTCGTGCACCCAACTGGCCATAACCATCTTCCAATCTGACACCGTCATGGCCCACTCGGGATTACTCACCATGATGTTTCCCGGACAGCGTGGAAACCCGATCGATATCAGGTCTTCAATGAACTGACTCAACTGACGCGTGCGTTCCTCCATTGGCCAGTCGAAGCCGTCTGCAATCATCAATGCATTGTCCTGATCAGTTTTAACAATTTGCTCCCACCGACCTTCTGAGCCCAAAACTGTCAGTGCCGTATTCTCCAAGACGGCCTTTGGCATTGAGATTTCATAGAGCTTGGAGACCAAGCGCCCATTTAGCGCGGCTAGCAGCTCCATCATGAAACGAATCTTGACACCCTTGGCATTCAGCGTTCGTATCAGCGTATTGAGGGCTTTTGATGCAGCTCGGAGTTCAGTTACTGTTTTGGCTTTCTCAATTTGCACCCCCATCAGGTGGGTTTGGCCTGTGAGATAGCTGAGGATGTCTGTCAGCTCGGTAACCCCGATAACACGCCCCTCTTCCAACACAACCACCCGCTTGATGTGCTTCCGAGTCATGACGATCAGCGCGTTAAATAAAAACTCATCGGCGTCACAGGTGATCAAGTCTGCATTCGCAATTTCACCAATCGGTAATTGTGGAGACTGGCCATGTAAGGCCAGGGCATCGAGTAAATCGGTCCCAGTGACTAATCCGTACTTTGTGTCACAGCTGTCACAGTCCACGAGCACGCTGTCAATGTGTGCGTGTCGCATCCGGGACACCACCTCAGACAGTGGCAATTCAGGTGAGACAATCAAAGGTTCGCGCATCACCGAATCACGAATCCTAACGAGACTGAAATCATCCGCTCCCGCAGGCACCTGCATCCTGTTGCGCTGCTTCTCCATAGTGGCCAAGCCCTTGTGGAAGAAGTGCCGAAACTCAGGATTGTCATGCACTAGATCAATAAAAGTTTTCGCTGGTACTAAATGACAAATACATTCTTCAAACGCCTGGTACTTATCGCGTGCCTTACCTTTCAAAACGGCCAATGAACCAAATAGATCGCCCTCAGAGTACTGCGCCACGCGTTGCGCGTCGCGATTCCCCTCAATCGATTCGTCGTATTCCTCAACCTGCCCTTTGATAATGATATAAATCCCATCGGGCGCAGCACCAGCGCCGATAATCGCCTCACCAGCGTCAAAATACACAATGGAGACACTCTGTCTGAGACTCTCCAACTGAGACGCACTCAACAGATCAAACGGCGGTATGTTGGTATTTAAGACTTCACTGACCATGTATTTCTCACATCACAAATTCCATCCTGACACAAAAAAGGGCGCCCGAGGGCGCCCTTTCGACTCAAGTGTGACCGAGGTCAGACGTATTTAGTGTCCAACCGCAGCACCGGCTCCACGTGGGATACGGATGCTTTCGACCATGTCCTGAATCTCTTGAGGCGGCGCTGCAGTGGCGCGCGACACGACATAGGCCACAATAAAGTGCAGCACCATACCGATCGTACCGATACCGGTCGCTTCGATTGAGAACATCTTGTAGGTACCTGACTTGTCGATGAACACGTTCAGTACGATATAGACGAATGTGAATGTAAGACCCACAGCCATACCCCAAATCGCACCCTCTTTGTTCATGCGCTTATCAAAGATACCGTTGATGATCACAGGGAAGAAGGATGCAGCCGCCAAGCCGAACGCGAACGCAACAACCTGCGCCACGAAGCCTGGAGGATTGATTCCCAAATACCCTGCTACCAGGATCGCAACAACAGCCGACAATCGAGCCGCCATCAATTCCTGAGCGTCTGTCAGCTTTGACTTGCCGGTCGTCTCATCTTTGTACATCACGCGTCCCAGCAGGTCGTGTGAGATTGAAGACGAAATCACGAGCAACAAACCAGCCGCTGTGGACAATGCAGCAGCCAAACCACCTGCAGCAATCAATGCGATTACCCAGTTTGGCAAAGCAGCAATTTCAGGGTTGGCCAAAACGATGATGTCACGGTCAACATACACTTCGTTTTCGATGGCTTGCCCTGCTGGCGCAGCTGTTGGCTTGTTCGTCAACAGACGTTCGCCCGAAGGACCACGCTTATCTCCATCAAACGCTGGCTTGCCNGCAAAAGCTGCACCATTCGCAATCTGGATCTTGCCATCGCCGTTCTTGTCCATCCAGCCCACAAGGCCTGAATTTTCCCAGGTGGCGAACCACTGGCCGCGACATGGCATACGCGCAGTGTCTTCACCGCGAGNGATCATGGCATCCACTTCAGCGCGTTGTTCAGCAGTACATTCCGCTGTCCAAGTAGCATACTCGTTGTTCTGAAGGTTCTTGATCACGTTCAGGCGACCGAATGCACCAACCGCTGGGCATACAGTGTAGAGAATCGCGATAAAGAACAGAGCCCAACCAGCTGAGATCCGCGCATCACGTACACGAGGTACTGTGAAGAACCGCACAATCACGTGAGGAAGACCTGCCGTACCACACATCAACGCCACTGTAAGTAGGAATGTATCCCACACACCAGCGCGACCTTCAGTGTAAGGAATGGTGAAACCCAAGTCCTTAAATGATTGGTCAATTGCATGTAACACGTAGGTTCCAGCCGGAATCTCTCTCACCCCATTGTCAAAGGCGAACTCGATGGTTCCACCAAAGCCAATCTGAGGTAGGAAGCTACCAGTGACCTGCAAAGACAGGAAGATCGCTGGAATTGTATACGCCACGATCAGCACGCAATACTGCGCAACCTGTGTGTAAGTAATCCCTTTCATTCCGCCCAAAACGGCGTAAACGAACACGATACCCATACCAATCACAACGCCTGTGTTGATGTCGACCTGAAGGAACCGTGAGAACACGATACCAACGCCGCGCATCTGACCTGCCACATAAGTGAACGAGATAAAGATCACACAAACAACAGCCACCGTCCGAGCAACGTCCGAATAGTAACGGTCGCCAACGAAGTCAGGCACAGTGAACTTACCAAACTTACGCAGGTATGGAGCCAACAGCATTGCAAGCAATACGTAGCCACCAGTCCAGCCCATCAGGTAAGCACCCGCATCACGACCCAAAAGGGACACGATACCGGCCAAAGAAATGAAGGAAGCTGCAGACATCCAGTCCGCGGCAGTTGCCATCCCGTTTGCGACAGGGCTTACACCACCACCCGCAACGTAGAAGTCGGCAGTCGAGCCAGCCTTCGCCCAAATTGCAATCCCGATGTACAGTGCGAATGAGGCACCGACAAACAGGTAGATCAAACTTTGAAGTTCCATGTCCGCTCCTTATTCGTGCACGTCGTATTTTTCATCGATTGCGTTCATGCGCTTGGCATAGACAAAGATTAAGATCAGGAATATGTAGATCGATCCTTGCTGTGCAAACCAGAACCCCAATTTAAAACCGCCGAAGGCGATCGTATCCAACAGGTCCACGAATAGGACCCCAAACCCGAATGACACGATGAACCAAACAACTAGCAATTGCATAATTGTCCGAATGTTCTCCTGCCAGTAGGCTTGAGCTTTTTGCTCTTCCATGCTTCTCCACCCTCATTATCGTTAGTTAAAAGGAAGCAAGATGCAAACTACCACCTATTGGGGAAACTCAAAGCAGGACATTGGTCGTATTATTGACATTATTGACTTCACCGGGTGCGACATAAATCGCATCCCATACTGAGACAAAGGACCGGTCTGTGTCACACATCTGGCAACTTGCACTGCTATCGCTTGCGTATCTCGGCGTCCTATTTGTCGTTGCCTGGCATGGCGACCGCAACACCGGCTCGTTTGGTGGGGCGCGCGCCGCCCGATGGATCTACCCGCTGTCCATCGGGGTCTATGCCACCAGCTGGACCTATTATGGAGCTGTCGGCTCAGCGGCGAATCATGGGTGGGAGTTTCTCCCCATTTATNTTGGGCCAATCCTNATGTTCTTNTTTGGTTGGCCGGTGCTCGCAAAATTCACTGCGGTGGTCAGAACACATCACATCGGATCACTTGCTGACTTTATGTCCGCCCGCTACGGGCGTTCACAGCCGCTTGCCGTGCTGACCACATTGGTCGCGCTTCTTGGCACCATTCCGTATATCGCATTGCAGCTGAAGGCGGTAGGACAGACATTTAGCATCATGACTGGATCTGCCTCTGATTC